>Ga0209608_1001669_pt1 | contig 17639 bp, 16 predicted proteins | sample AD_UKC130_MetaG_FD_184428 | JGI IMG/M metagenome (GOLD analysis project Ga0209608, IMG submission 184428) | Active sludge microbial communities of municipal wastewater-treating anaerobic digesters from Canada - AD_UKC130_MetaG (SPAdes) (version 2) | ecosystem: Engineered > Bioreactor > Anaerobic... | reverse complement strand
GCGGGGATTAGGGAGGCGAAAAAGGGAGCCAAAAGGCCGGAAGCTGCCATATGCGCTCCCAGAATGTAGGAAGCCAGGGCGCCTAGGACAACTACCAAAATGGGCAGAGGAATACCGTAGCTCAAAAACGCCTCGGTGAGGGTGGTGGTAACTCCCGAAGCTTCTACCACCGTTTTGAAGAGCATGAGGGCCAAAATGGCCAAGGTGAGCTTGTAGTCGATCCCTTTCGTGAACAGGTGCTGCAGGCGTTGGAGGAAAGCGGTGGTTTTGCTTTCGCCCTGCAGGTTTCTCACCAAGGCCAAGCAAAGGCCGGCGGCAGCAGCCAAGTAAAAGGGCACTTGGAACAGCAGAACCAGGCCCAGGATGAGCAGAATGGAGGAAAAGCCAAGCAAAAACTGCTTGATACACACGAAGGTGCCCTGTTCCCTGGAGGCTGGTTTGTGGGGCGCTGCGGACCGTGGGAAAAAGGTGAGGTACGCTGCGGCTGCCCCCACCAGGGTGGGCAGGAGGTTGTAGAGGATGATGGACGGTTTGGGGACAGACAAAAGTTCACTGAGTAAGATCAGGGAAGTGTGCAGGGGATAGATAAAGTAGCCGATGTGCCGGAAAAAGAGGTTGACTGCCGATTGGGTTACCGTATCGAGGGCTAGGGTTTTCCCGTTTTCCTCCACCATGGGGGCAGACATAATGGCCCCGCCCGGTACATTTATCATGCCGATGAGCGCGGGTAGAAGCATAGTCAGCGCTTTCGGCCTGGGGACTAACGCGATCAGGGAACCTACCAGCAGCTCCAAATCTCCATTTTCTTTCAGCACTCTGCTTAAGCCGCTGATCAGGGCGACGGCGAGCACCAGCTGAATGGTGAGGGGACTGATCAGGCCCTCCAGCAGAACAGAGGCAAAGGGGATCAGCCCCATCTGGGACAGAAACCCAAGCATACCTGTGCCCATGAGCAGGGCGAGCCAGAGAGCAATTCCCTTGGAAGCAAGATAGATCACAGAGCCAAAAGCTACTGCCACTCCTAGTACGGCCATGTTGGTTCCCCCTTATGCTGCTTCTCTTTTCTGCATCTAGGCTGTTTCCCCTCCAGGTTCTCGGCGCTTAACAGGATCTTCACGGCGGACGGTGAATAGATAAGCATGCCACTTTAGTTCTGAAAAGGGGCGTGACCATGTCTAATGTAGTTTTGCAGGTGCTGGAGCGGGACCTGCCTGACCTGCCGGCACAGATGTCAGAAGTCATTGCGGAACTGAAGGACCCTAATCTTATAGATCTACCGGTTCTGATCACGAAAATCAGCCAGTGCGGCAATCTCAGTGAGATTGTGCTGCGGATGGTTAACTCTGGCTATCTCCGCCACGGCAGAAAGGCAGATGATCTGGAAGAGGCTGTGATCCTGGTGGGGATGGAAGCCGTCCGCCATACCATTTTGGGTGTGGTGCTCTACTCCATGTTTTCCAAACGGCAGGTGCTGGAGAACTTCAATCGGATGAACTTCCTGCGCCACTGTTTGGGCACAGCCCTTGCGGCTCGGATGCTCTCCACGGAAGCGGGGCTGGACGAACAGCTTGATTCCTATAAGCTCATTACCTACGGGCTGCTGCATGATATTGGGATTGTGGCCCTGGATCGGGCCATGCCCATTACCCTGAACAGGATTCTCAAAATGGCTGCAGAAGAGAACATGCCCATCTTGGAAGCTGAAGTCAGGGTTTTGGGCAAGCTCACCCATTCCATGATCGGGGAGTGGGTGTGCGGCAAGTGGAACCTGCCCCAGGATATTCGCAATGTGGTGCAGTATCACCATGCTCCCCGGAAAGCTAAGCTGAACAGACCCGAGGTTGCCTTGATGCATATCGCCGATGTGATCAGCTTCAACTATTACGAGTCCCTCACCGAATCTGTGCACAAGTATGCCCTGGACATGGAACTTCTGCGTTCCTTGGGGTTGAACATGGGACAGATTGCCCAAGTTGAGGAGGCCCTGCCCGAAAGGGTGGAACGGGCCATGCGGGCGCTTGATTTTGACGCCCTGGAGAGCCTCAGTCTATGTTGTTGATGTTACTGGAGCGACTTTTCCCGGAAACAGCCTAGGCTCCTGAAATCTTTGCTGGTAAGGCAGGAACTTGGCGGTGGGGGGAGAAAACATCTCTTAACATAAACACGGTTGGAGAGTTCATCCCTTGCTGATGCGGCGTTGAGATGCTGCTTTTGGCGCCCCGGCGCTGTATGCGCTTGGGGCGCCTTTAGATCGGGATCTTCACCAGAACTAAATCCCCGGAATCCCACATATAGCGGTGGTTCAGGGCGGCTTAAGCTGCCGGTGAACTGCCCAGAAGGCAGGGTGGTCCTTTGACTATATTGGCAGGGCTTTTCAAGGACAACATCAAGACGGTAGTTCCTATTGTGGCGGTGGTGCTGGTTCTCAACTTCACCCTAGTGCCCCTCGGGGGTTCACTCATAGCGCGGTTCTTAGTGGGTTCGATTTTGATCATCATCGGCCTTTCCCTGTTTCTTTTCGGGGTTGAAATCGGCATCACACCCATGGGCAGTCTCACCGGGTCTTCACTGGTGAAGACCAATAAACTGCCCGTGGTCCTCATAGGTGGGCTGATCTTGGGGTTCTTCATCTCCATAGCCGAACCAGGCCTCATGGTGCTGGCCTACCAGGTAGATTTTGTCACCTTGTCGGCCATCTCCGCCTGGAAGCTGCTGATTGTGGTGTCCATTGGCTTGGCGGTCATTGTTTCCCTGGGTTTTCTGCGGGTTGTGGTGAAAATGTCCCTGAAGCTTTTCCTGCTCCTCTCGTATTTGCTCATCTTCATTTTGGCTTTCTTTACCCAGCCAGAGTTTTTGGCCATTGCCTTTGATGCTTCGGGGGCCACCACCGGGATTCTGGCAGTCCCCTTTCTCCTCGCGCTAGCTGTGGGTATCTCCCGCCTGCGCCGGGACAGTGTGGCTTCGGAGGAAGACAGTTTCGGCCTAGTGGCCGAAGCCTCGGCCGGGGCGATCATGAGCGTGCTCATTCTCAACATCATCATCGGAACCCAGGAGTACGCCGTAGCCAGTTTGGAGCCCATTGAACTGGGTAATGCGGCCGTGCTCAGCCCCTTTGTGCACTTGATTCCCGAGGCCCTCAAGGAGAGTTTTGTCAGTCTCTTGCCGTTAACGGTTTCCCTGTTTGTGCTGCAGAAGGTCCTTTTCCATTTGGAAAAGCGGCAGTTCGCTAGGATGGTGAAAGGCTTTCTCTATGCTTTCCTGGGACTCGTTGTGTTCCTCATCGGCGTTAACGGCGGGTTTATGGAAATTGCCAGCGAAATCGGGCTGCGCTTAGCCCTGGTGGAAAACAAGGTGTGGCTTGTGGTTACCGCCTTTGCCTTGGGCTTCTTTACCATTTTAGCTGAGCCGGCGGTGTTTGTGTTGACCCATACCATTGAAGATGTGACCAGCGGGTATGTTAAGCGTAAAGCGGTGGGGGCGGCTTTATCCATTGGCGTAGGCTCTGCGGTGGCCTTGGCCATTATCAGGGTCTTGACCCCGTCCATTGAGCTGTGGCATATTCTGCTGCCAGGTTATATCATCGCGATAGCTATGATGTACTACGCCCCCAATTTGTTTGTGGGCATTGCCTTTGATGCCGGCGGCGTAGCCACGGGGCCCATGACTGCCACCTTCATTCTGGCCTTTGTCCAGGGCGCGGCCAGCGCCTTTGAGGGAGCCAATCTGCTGCGCGATGGTTTTGGGATGATTGCTTTGGTGGCCATGGCTCCCATCATCACATTACAGATCCTCGGCTTCATTTTCCAGGCCAGGTCTAGGAAACAAGGAGTTGATACTGGTGCAGAAGGCTAACTCGTCAGATAAAGAATTTGAGCTGATCTGTGTGATCGTAAACCACGGCTTGGGAAGCAAGGCCCTGAAAGTGGCGAAGAAGGCCGGAGTATCCGGCGGCACGATTGTGCTCGGCCGGGGTACAGCCGACAACCGTTGGCTGAAGTTTCTGGAGTTGACCGATATCCGCAAAGAAGTTGTGCTCATGGTGTGCGAGAAATCTACCGGGCGCAGAGCCCTTGAGGATATTGACCGCGTTGTCAAGTTCAGCCGCCCCAAACATGGAGTTGCTTTCACCATGCCCGTGGGGGCTTTCATTGGGGCAGGCAGCCGGGAGTATGAGTTCAAGGTTCCAAACGGAGGCGAAGAGAGCATGTTTAGGGCAGTGTTTGTAATAGTGGATAAGGGCAAGGGGGAAACGGTCATGGATGTGGCCCGGGAGGCCGGTGCCCGGGGAGGTACCATCATCAACGCCCGGGGTTCGGGTATCCATGAAACGGCAGTGTTCCTCAACATGGAGATCGAGCCGGAAAAGGAAATCGTCTTGATGCTCACCCCGGTAGATCTAACGGACCGCATCGTTACGGCGGTGCGCGATGGGCTGAAGATAGACGAGCCCGGCAATGGCATCATCTTTGTGCAGTCGGTCAGCGAGACCTTTGGCATCCTCAGCTGAAGCGCTGCCCGGATGGACCCCTGGAAACCTCTGCTTTGGTGCAGAGGTTTTTTCTTGCCCCGCGGACGGAGATTGGGTGCGGCGCTTTTCCTGGAAGAAATATTTACGGAAATGAGAAGGACAACGGACGGAGACGTATAATATTATAATCAGACGTAGTTGGATTGAACATTCTGTTGTGTGATGGGAACTGGCGATGCATATAGCTGGGGTTAAGGTGTGGGATGGAACTTCTATCGGGCAGAATGTTCAATAGAGAGTTGCCAAACTGAACACGGCTGCCCGGCGGCGCCTCTGGTAGGGAATGGGGTGAAGGACATGGAGAGCAAAGCCCGGCAGATGCTGATCCGCATGCGCGGCAATCTTAGGGGTTACAACGACAAGGAGCGGCTGATCGCAGAGTATATCCTCCAGAATCCGCTGCGGATCCGCGAGCTCAGTATCCACGCTCTAGCCGCTGAACTGGAAGTCAGTGTGGGGACGATCGTTCATTTCTGTAAAAAGCACGGCTTTTCCGGTTATCGGGAGCTGAAGCAGGTTCTTGAGGCTCTGCCGGCGGAGTTCGGCGATGCGCCCCTGGAGCCGGAGGGGGATCCCCTAACTGTGCTCCACAGCGTCTGGCTCAACGTGGAAAAGGTGCTGGCGGATACCTTACTTGTTTTAGACCAGCCTGCCTTCATCCGGGCTGTGGAGGCTATTGAACAGGCGGAGCGCATTGACTTTTATGCTAGGGGCGGATCGGCCCGCCTAGCGGAAACTGCCGCCCGCAAGTTTGTGCGCTGGGGTGGGCATGTGACCTTTTACCGGGATTCAAACCAGCAGAAACTGTCCGCCACGCAGCTGAACGGCAAAAGCGTGGCCATAGCCATCAGCTACTCCGGTTACACGCAGGATGTGGTGGAATGCCTGGCCGCAGCCAAGAAGCGGGGGGCCTTCTGCATCGTGATCACCAGCTGTGAGCAGTCACCAGCCGCTAGGCTGGCCGATTGCGTTTTGCTGGCGGCGATACGGGGACCAGAGATGTTCGACGAAAATGAGTTTTCCAAGATCGCCCAAATCGCCATCCTCGATGCGCTGTATTTCTGCTACATCAGAAGTCACTTACGGTAATGGGGTGCTGGCCCAAGGACCGCACTGCTGCTTATTAATCCGAACATACAAAGGGGTTGATGCCGTTTCGGTAGGCAAACACAAGTTGGAGCAAGTCACGTTTAAGCTGGATAGACCCAAGGAGATATCAAAGTGCGGTCCATCAAGGAGGTTAAAAGAATGCGCAAATCAACATTGTGGATTACCATTCTGCTGGTTCTAACCCTGTTGGCGGCGGGAACCGTAAACGCCAACGAATACGCAGATGAAGATTGGGATGAAATCATCCGCTTGGCCAAAGAAGAAGGCGAACTGGTAGCCTATGCGCCCACATCCAGGCTCGCCATCGCCGCCCAAGCGTTCGAGGAGAAGTACGGGATTAAGGTGACAACGCACCAACTCTCCGAAGTGGAGATGATCGAGCGCACCTACCGGGAAGCCGTAACAGGCATCAACCAGGTTGACCTGGTGCTGATCGAGGACCTGCCCAGCATGTATGAGCTGCTCATTAAGCCGGGCCACCTCATCAACTACGTTCCGCCTGCAGCCCGGGAAGCTGTTCCGCCTGAGCATCAAAATCCCCTGGTCTTCGTTTACCAACCCCGGGTCATCGGCTACAACACCGAGGTTTATGAAGAGGAACCAATTGAAAGCATTTGGGAGCTGACCCTGCCCAAGTGGCGCGGTAAAGTACTCATGCGTGACCTGGCCATTACCGGTGAACACCAGAACTTCTTTGCAGAACTTGTGCGCCGTTCCCATGAGCTGGAGGCCGAGTATGAACGCTTCTTCGGCGAACCTTTGGTCCTGACTGAAGAAAACGCTGGCCTGGAGTTCATGAAGCGGCTGATCCAAAACGATCTGGTGATCATGACCAGTGACACCCGCATTTCTGAAGCTGTGGGCGCGCGGGGCCAGACCGATCCGCCCATCGGGTTCATCTATGTCTACTCCCACCACAGGCATAAGGAAGCCAAGGATCTAGCCCTTGAGGCCATGGAGAATGTCAAGCCCTTCAGCGGCTACAGCTACGGCATGTTCATCCAGATCGCCGCGAAAGCGCCCCATCCCAATGCGGCGAAGCTCTTTGCCAACTTCTTGAACACTCCCGAGGGCTATGAAGCCTGGCACAATGGCGTGGGCTTCTACTCCATGAACAAGAACATCGATCCTCCCGAAGATGGGCATCGGGACAGCTGGGATTGGTGGGCTGAGCGGGTCTGGTCCTATGATGTGGAATTCGCCACCCAAAACCGCGGCTACATCTTGGATGCCTGGATGCGCTTCATGAACTACTAGAATTGTCGGTAGAACGGAGAGTGGCACCTGGGGGTGCCACTCTCAACAGAAAGAGGTGTTGGTGTGACGACCGTGGGGCGGTTGATCGGTAGAATCAGAATGAAAAGCAGCCCAGAGCGCCTTCTGGCTGTTCTCTTTATGATCGTTTTGGCCTACGTTGTCTTTGTTCCCCTGCTGGTTATGCTCAAGGAAACGGTGCTGGTGCACCCCATGGAACGCTTCCAGATCCCGGGCGCCATGCCTGGAGATTTTACCTGGCATCACTGGAAGACGGTCCTGACCTCCCCCACGCTGGTTAAGCCGCTGATGAACAGCCTGATCATCGCGGTGAGCTTGGGGCTGCTGAGCGTTTTGGTGGGGGGCATTTTGGCCTGGCTGGTGGTGCGCACGGACATGCCCTTTAAAAAAGCCATATCCAACCTGGCCATGATTCCTTACATCATGCCGTCCTGGACCATGACCCTGGCCTGGATTACCATTTTCAAGAATCAGCGCATCGGAGGCACCCAGGGCATCTTCCAGTATTTGACAGGGATTGAGCCTCCCAACTGGCTGGCCTACGGAATGCTGCCCATTATTATCTGCCTGACCCTCCATTATTTCCCCTTTGGCTTTATGCTCATCGGCAGGGCGCTGCAGAACATCGACTCCCAGCTGGAGGAATCGGCGGAGCTTTTGGGAGCTAGCCGCTGGCAGAATATGCGGAAGATTATTTTCCCCTTGGTTCTGCCCACAATTTTCTCCACATTTCTGCTTACCTTTTCCAGAGGTCTGGGTACCTTCGGCGCGCCCTCGTTCCTGGGAGGCCCAGTACGGCTGTATGTCCTTTCCACCCTGCTCCATTCCAATCTGGTGGGACAGCGGACGGGCATGGCTTATATTATCGCGCTGATCATGATCGCCTTTGGCGTTTTGGTTCTTTACATGGACAGCAAAGTGCTGGCCAGCCGGCGCAGCTTTGTCACCATTTCCGGCAAGAGCGGCTACCGGGGAGTAACTTCCCTGGGCAAGCTGTCCAAGCCCATAGGCATTGTTGTCCTGGCCTTGATGGCCCTCGTAGTAATTGTGCCCGTTGTGGTGTTGGCCATCGATTCGGTGATGCTCCTGCCCGGGCGCTATGAACTGAGCAACTTCAGCCTCCACTACTGGATCGGCCCGGCCAGCTCCACTATTGGACTGGGGACCAATGTGGCCGGCGTCCTGCGCAACCCCCAGATCCTGGAGGCCTTTGGCAACAGCTTGAAGTTATCCCTGGCCACGGCCCTGATCTGCGGCACCGCGGGCATGCTCATCGGCTACGCAGTAGTTCGCCTGCGGGGCACCAGGACTGCCTATCTGTTGAACAACTTGTCCTTTGTGCCTTACCTGATTCCCAGCATCGCCTTTGGTTCCATCTTCCTCGCCTTGTTTGGAGTGCCCAGGGGCCCCATCCCCGGGCTGTATGGAACGTTTACCCTGCTGGTTTTGGCCTGTTCAGTGAAGTATCTGCCCTATGCGGCGCGCTCTGGAATAGGCGCCATGATGCAGATCGGTCCAGAACTGGAAGAAGCTGGGGAGATGGCGGGAGCGGGATGGCTGCAGCGGCTGCGCAAGATCGTGTTCCCCCTGCAAAAGGGTCCGTTTTTCTCAGGGCTGCTGTTGCCCTTCATCTCAGCCATGCGTGAGTTGAGCCTGGTAGTTCTGTTGGTGGCCCCCGGTACCCAGCTGGCTACCACCATCACCATTCGCTACACAGAGCGGGGCTGGACCGCTTACGCCAACGCAGTCATGATTCTGATTGTGGCCGTGGTGCTGATTCTGGAATACATCAGCCGCAGACTGCTGGGTACAGATCTGGCCAAGGGCATAGGAGGTTGAGACCAATGTCGAAGATTGTACTGAAGAATCTTGCCAAACATTTCGGGGCCGTTAAGGCCGTGGATAATTTAACGCTGGAGATTCCCGCGGGCTCCTTTACAACCCTTCTGGGCCCTTCCGGCTGCGGCAAGACGACCACCTTGCGCATGATTGCCGGGTTGGAGACGCCCACGGATGGGGAGATCTGGATCGGCGATCAGTGCGTCTTTTCTCGCCGGGAAGGCCGCTTTGTGCCTGCTGGAGATCGGGGCCTCGGCCTGGTCTTTCAGAGCTACGCGCTCTGGCCCCATCTGACCGTATTCGAGAACATCGCCTTCGGTCTGAAGATTGCCAAGGTGAAGAAGGCGGAAGTGCAAAAGCGCGTCGAAGAGACCGCAGAGGTGCTGCAGATCGGCGAGCTTCTGAAGCGCTATCCCAATGAGCTCTCCGGCGGTCAGCAGCAGCGGGTGGCCATTGCCCGGGTGCTGGTCATGCGGCCCCAGGTGCTCCTGTTGGACGAACCCCTTTCCAACCTGGATGCTAAGCTGCGCATGGATATGCGGGCTGAGCTGAAGCGGCTCCATTCGGAGATGGGCTCAACAGTGGTGTACGTTACCCATGACCAGCTGGAAGCCCTGACCCTGTCTACCCACGTGGCCATCATGGACCGGGGGACACTGCAGCAGTGGTCGCCGTCCATGGTGGTGTACAACCAGCCGGCTAATGTCTTTACCGCGGACTTCATCGGCAACCCCAGGATCAACCTGGTCCAGGGCGTATTCAAAAAGGAGCAGGAACGCTTCGTGTTCGCCGCTCCGGGTCTGGAGCTTCCCCTGGATGTTTCGGAAGATCTGGTCAGGCTGGTGGGCAGGCCCGTAACTCTGGGGCTGCGGGCGGAGGATTTCACCCTTTCTACTACCCCAGCAGAGGGTTTCTTGGCTGCGGAAGTGGAGTCGGTTCTGCCTGCCGGCTCGGAATGGTTTGTGCGGGTGCGCCTAGGTGAGCTGGCGTTGATGACCAGCACCACCTATGATCCCCAGGTGGACAGCGGCGGTACCCTGTGGATTCAGGTCAAACCGGAAAAGATGAAGTTCTTTGACGAAGACGAGAAGCTTATCATCGGTATTGGCAGCACATACGGCAGGAAGGAAGTGGCATAAGAAATGGCTCTGGTCAGCAACAAGGAGATTCTGCAGTACTGTGATCACGAGTGGGCCGTAGGCGCCTTTAACATCAACAATCTCGATGATGTGCAGGCTGTGGTCCACGCCGCCGAAGAGCTGAATTCGCCTGTGATTCTGCAGGTGAGCGAAGGGGTGGCCAAGCACTTCGGAATTGAAATGGTGGCCGCGATCTGCTGTACCGCTGGGGCCAAGGCCAGCGTGCCCGTGGCAGTGCACCTTGACCACTGCCGCTCCGCAGCCCTGGCTGTGGAAGCCATGCGCCACGGCTTCACCTCTGTGATGATCGATGGTTCGGCGCTGCCCTTTGCCGAAAACGCCGCCTTAACCAAGCAGGTTGTGGAGATCGCCCGCTTGTGTGGGGTCTCGGTAGAGGGAGAATTGGGCAAAGTGGGCGGAACCGAAGATGACCTGGTGGTGGATGAAGGCAGCCTAACCGATCCGGAGGAGGCCGCCCGCTTTGTGGAACTGACCGGCATCGATGTTCTGGCACCGGCCATAGGCACAGCCCATGGGGTGTATAAATCCGCGCCGCAGCTGGATCTCCCGCGCCTTGCGGCCATCGCGGCTAAGGTGTCCGTACCCTTAGCCCTACACGGCGGTACTGGACTCAGCGATGAGCAGTTCAGGGGATGCATCAAGGGTGGGATTGCCAAGATTAACATCGGCACCGAAGTGAAGCAGGTGCAGATGGCCGCGGCCCGCCGCTACCTAGAGGAAAGCGGTGTCAAGGCAGAGCCGAGGCCCTTGTCCAAAGCTGTGCAGGCTGCCGTGCTGGAGGCTGTAAAGGAAAAGATGCGGCTCTTCGGCAGCGCGGGCCAAGCGTCGAGATGGGCTTAAGGGGGCATGCACGTTGGACATTAAAAAGGTGGAGGAGATTGCCCGCGGTGCAGGGAAGATCCTCCTGCAGCAGTTGGAAACAGGGTTTTCCATCGAAAAAAAGGGAACAGTCGATCTGATCACCAACGCCGACCGCCTATCAGATGAGTACATTGTACGCGAGCTTAAGGAACACTTCCCGGATACTGCCATCCTCTCGGAAGAGCAGGGGTTGACCAGTTCCGCAGGGAAGGGGCACCTGTGGGTGGTGGATCCCCTGGACGGTACCACCAACTTCGCCCACGGCTATCCCTATTTCTCCGTATCCATTGCCCTGATCTGTGATGGCGAACCGTACCTGGGCGTAGTGCACAATCCCGTATCGGGTGAACTGTTCAGCGCCGTGAAAGGTGAAGGCGCCTACCGCAATGGAACACGGATCAAGGTTTCCCGTACGGAAAGCATCCAAGACAGCCTTCTGGTCACTGGATTCGCCTACGATGTAGCTACCAGGCCCGATGACAACATGGGGCCCTTTGCCCGGGTTACCAAGGCCTCCCAGGGAGTACTGCGCCTCGGCTCCGCCGCTCTGGACCTGTGCAACGTGGCCTGCGGCCGGCTGGATGGCTTCTGGGAAAGGGGCCTCAACGCCTGGGATATCACCGCGGGAGCGCTGATGGTTTTGGAGGCAGGGGGTAAGGTGTCCCTCATGGATGGTCAGAAGTTTGATCCCTTTGCCCGGGAGATTGCAGCTACCAACGGTTTGATCCACGCCGAGCTGCTCAAACTGATTGCGGATAATTAGGTAAAGCGCCGTTTTGTGCGAAGCCAGTTATAGAGGAAGTGAGTTATGGCCTACGTTTCAGCCAAGGAAATGATGACAGATGCCAAGCAGCGCAGATACGCGGTGGGGCATTTCAACCTTAACAACATGGAATCCATCCGGGCCTTTCTGCTGGCGGCCCAGGAAATGCAGTCACCGATTATCCTCGGTGTCTCGGGCGGTACGGCCCAATACATGGGAGGTTACCGCACCATCGTGGGAACGGTGAAGCCCTTTATGGACCATCTGGGAATTACAGTCCCTGTGGCGCTGCATGTTGATCATGGCACCTACGAGCAGGTTCTTGAGGCCATTGAGGCCGGTTTCAGCTCGGTGATGTTCGACGGTTCTGCCCTACCCTTTGAGGAGAACCTGCGCCTGACAGAAGAACTGGTGGGCATCTGCCGCCAAAAGGGTGTCTCCCTGGAATGTGAAGTGGGGGGCATCGGCGGTGCAGAAGATGGAGTTGTGACCATGGGCGAACTGGCCGATCCGGAGGAGTGCCGCCGCCTGGCCGAACTCGGGATCGACATGCTGGCGGCCGGGATCGGCAATATCCATGGGAAGTACCCCCCGGATTGGCCGGGTCTGCGCTTTGATCTGCTGGAAGAGATCAACCGGGTGACCGACGGTCTGCCCCTGGTGCTCCATGGCGGCTCCCAGATTCCCCCCGCAATGCTCCAAAGGGCAATCGCGGCCGGCATCTGCAAGATCAACGTGAACACCGAATGCCAGCTGGCCTTTACAGCTGCCGTGCGGGAGTACATTGAGCAGGGCAGAGATCTAATGGGCTCTGGCTATGCGCCCCGTGCCCTTTTGGCACCGGGTGTGGAAGCGACCAAACGGGTCGCCATGGAGAAAATGCAGCTGTTTGGCAGCGCCGGGAAGGCCAGCGCCTGATCCAGCCCTTTTCCCAAATTGCTGCGCCCATAGGTAAGTGCGAGACCTCCGCTAGTTGGCGGAGGTTTTTGCTCTCTAGGGCCTGGAGGGCACTGGGTCTGCCTGCATAAAGGAAACGGCGGGAGCAGTGGAGAATGAGTGGAAAAGCAAAGGAGTCGTGGACATGTTGGTACGGGATAAGATCGATCTGGAGCAGCAAGGGGGACTTAAGCCCATTTTAAAATGGGCGGGGGGGAAGAGATGGTTGGTTCCCCATATCTTACCAATTTGGGGGCGTTTTCAGGACCGGCGCTTGGTTGAGCCCTTCTGCGGCGGTCTGGCCATAACGCTTGCTCTCGCACCGTGCAGGGCGTGGGCCAATGATATCAACCCGCACTTGATCAACTTTTACAACCAGGTGCAACAGGGACTTGTGGTGGCCATTGAGATGGCCAATGACCGGCAGCTGTACTACAGCCATCGTTCCCGCTTCAATGCCCTGATCAAGGCCGGCGGGCACAATACCCAGGAGGCTGCGGAGCTGTTTTATTACCTGAACAGAACGGGTTACAACGGTCTGTGCCGCTTCAACAAGCGCGGTGAGTTTAACGTACCTTTTGGCCGCTACAAGACGATCAACTACGCGCGGGAATTCCGCGAGTATCAAAGGGTTTTTGGTCAGTGGCAGTTCTCCTGCATGGATTTTGCAGCCATGGACTTGTCCCCCGATGACTTTGTCTATGCTGACCCGCCCTACGATGTTGAGTTTACGCAGTATGCCCAAGATGGGTTTCGGTGGGAGGATCAAGTAAGGTTGGCGGAATGGCTGGCCAAACACAAGGGGCCGGTAGTGCTGTCCAATCAAGCAACGGAAAGGATTGTGGAGTTGTATCGCCAGTTGGGGTTTGCCCTCCACTATCTTCCCGGCCCCAGGATGATCTCGAGTGACGGCGACAGAACTCCCGCCCTGGAGGTCTTGGCCACGCGCAATATCTAGCAGAAACGAACAGAGAACGCCCGATGTCATCGAGGGGAGTATAGCCCGGCTTTCCCTTTATCAACATCTAAACACGATCAAGGTGAACACAACTGGAAAGACGGTAGCTCCCTACAGGCCTGCCGGCACAGCCCGTGAGCAAGATCGCCGTCATGAGGAGCAGCCCACACCAGCGCTTCATCTTCTTCTAGACTCCTTTCGCTGTTATCCCTACCGCGGGCAGTCCCTCTACGTTGCGCTGCGGAGAGCGGCGGGGCAATACCACCACTCGAGGTTGAACACGGTCGTTCCTGACTTCAGGGGCGACCATTCTTTTCTCTCCCACAGTCTCCTGCCGGGAGAAGGGAAGAACTCTGTCTCCAATACCACAGTGCCTGCCGGCAGATCCCGGAACTCATAGCGCCCTTCAGTAAAGATCTCCTGTCTCACTTGACCATCGCCCGTGGTAACAGTGATGGGCACGGGACCAAGAAAAGGCTGCCCATCAACAATAATTTCTCCCCACAAGTGGGCCAGCCCTCCACCACCTGTACATCCCGTGAGGACTAGCAGGGCCGCCAGGATTGTGCCCAGCAAAACCAGCCTTTTCACCCATGTTTTGAGCATCATCTTCCCTTCAGCTCCTTCCTGAAGTTTCCCTCTAGCGCTGACCACGACAACCACCATTACCTGGAATTATATAAAAGACAAGCCCAGGGAGACAGTCACTGGGAGTTACTTGATCTAGATCATTTTTCGCCCGCCGGGAGCCATGCTAAACTGAACCCGTCAACCACTACCGAAAAGAAAGGAAGATGGGTATGACTAGATTTGCGGAAGCAGTTGAACGGTACTTCAAACTTCTCGAGACCTACGTGCCAGTTGTGGCCCGGGTACACGGTGAGCATCATCCGGAATTCCATGAGGTGCGCAGGCTGTTTGAGGAAATAAGAGACAAGGTACAGGCGGCTAAGGAGGCAAGGCCCGAGCTCGGCACAGAGTTTGCCCGGCTGCGTGGGATCACGGATAACTACACTGTGCCAGGCGATGTGTGCGAGAGCTACGCCGCCGTTTACAAAATGCTGGCCGAGTTAGATCAGGCCTATGATTGGTAAAGAAGGGGAGGGGGTGCTGGGAAGTGCAGAGACTTATTCTGCGGAGTAAGAACAAAATAGCCGCGGTCAGCGGACTGCTCCTTGCTGCCGCGTTCATTCACCGCTGGACCGCGGGGAGCACCGCTTTCTTTGAGGGGGCGCTGATTATCGCTTCCTTCCTGGGCGTACTGCCCATTGCCCTCCAGGCCTACCAGGCCCTCCGCGTGAAGGTGGTAACCATTGACCTGCTGGTCACCCTGGCCGTTTTGGGTGCTCTGGCCATTAAGAACTTCGAAGAGTCGGCTATTGTCACTTTCCTGTTTCTGTTCGGTGCCTATCTGGAGCAGCGCACCCTGCAGAAGACCCGCTCGGCCATCAAAGAACTGGTGGAAATGGCACCTGAAACTGCCCTGAAGCTGGGGGAGGATGGGGAGTTTGCGGAGGTGGACGTGGAGGAAGTTGAGGTGGGCGATATCTTACTGGTCAAAACCGGAGCCAAGGTGCCCGTGGACGGAACGGTGGTGGCCGGTGAAGGAAGCGTCAACGAGGCCAGCATCACCGGCGAGTCCCTACCTGTGGCTAAGGAAAAGGGTTCCACTGTCTATGCCGGCACCATTTTGGATAACGGCACGCTGCACATAGCTGCTGAACGGGTAGGCGAAGATACCACCTTCAGCAAGATCATCGAGCTGGTGGAAGAGGCCCAGGATTCCAAGTCCGCAGCCGAACGCTTCATCGACCGCTTTGCCAGGTATTACACTCCCGCGGTGCTGGCCGTGGGCCTTGTGGTCTGGTTGTTGTCGCGGAATGTGGAATTGGCCATCACTGTGCTGGTCCTGGGCTGCCCCGGTGCCTTGGTGATCGGGGTTCCGGTGTCCAACGTAGCCGGAATTGGCAGCGGAGCGCGCCATGGGGTGCTGTTTAAGGGCAGCGAGGTGATGGGTGATTTCAGCAGAGTAGATACGGTGGTCTTTGACAAAACCGGAACGCTTACCGTGGGGAGCCCCTCCGTCGCGGAGGTGGAGTACTATGGGGAGGACAGGGTAGAGGCCCTGCGTTATCTGGCCAGCGTAGAACGGGAGTCGGACCACCCTTTGGCTAAAGCGGTGCTGACAGCCATCGGTGAGGTGGAAACCTACCCCGTGGCCAACACGGAAGTGGTGAAGGGTGCCGGGGTGGTGGCCTCTGTACACGGCAGGCGTGTGGCTGTGGGCAATGCGGCCCTTATGGAAAGGGAGCAGGTCAAACTGAGCCCCACGGTTAAGGCTCAGGCGGCCAAACTCGAACAGCAGGGGAACTCCCTAGTGCTTACGGCCGTTGATGGGGAGTTGAAGATTCTAATGGGCGTGCGGGATCAGATTCGCCCTGGGGTCGGGGCTGTTTTGGCACGGCTGCGGCGGCTGGGGGTCAAAAGCCTGATCATGCTGTCCGGTGACAACCAGGGTACGGTGGATGCTGTAAGTCGGGAGCTGGGCTTAACTGCAGCCCACGGTAACATGCTGCCCGAGGATAAGGCCCAGTACATCAAAACCCTTATCGGGCAGGGGCACACTGTTGCCTTTGTGGGTGATGGGGTGAACGACAGCCCTTCCCTTGCTTTAGCCCATGTTGGCATCGCCATGGGTGGAGGCACTGATGTGGCGGTGGAAACCTCAGACGTGGTCCTGATTAACTCCAACCTAGAACGCCTGCCCCACGCCTTGGGGCTGGCCAAGGCCACGGCGCAGAACATGAAACAGAACATTTTCATTGCCGTAGGCGTAGTGCTGGTGCTCCTGGCCAGCCTACTGTTCAGTGAATGGATGAGTATGTCCATAGGTATGCTGGTCCATGAGGGCAGCATCCTGGCTGTGATCCTCAATGGCATGCGGCTGCTGCGCTTCCGCCTACCTAGGTTAACGGGGAGAGCCTGAGCAGGAATCTGATTACTCAGAAAGAGAAAGGGGTAAATGCCATGATGACAGCTACTATTGAGTTGGAGAGCTTGACCTGCCCATCCTGCATGCAGAAGATTGAGGCGGCGGTGAAATCGGTGTCGGGTGTGGCTGCTGATACGGTGCAGGTACTGTTCAACTCCAGCAAGGTAAAGCTCAACTTCGATGAAAACCGGGTTTCCCTTGAGGATATCGAAAAGGCCATCACCAGGGTTGGCTACGAGGTTCAAAAATCCAGGGCAAAACCGGTCTAGCGCTAAGAGTAAGGCCTTCCCTCCTGCACAATGCAGAGGGGAAGGCCTTGTTCAGCTGGAGAAACCTGCTGTACTGTTCTTAACTAATGGTCAGCATGGGTGCCCCCGTTTGGGTATGGGATCTGATCAAGCCATAAACCAAATTGTCCTCTTCAATTCCCGGCAGGTGGAGAACATCCAGGACTTCCACGACCATGGCCACGCTGGCATTGTCGATGAGAATGGCTGAACCTGCAAGGGTGTAATCCAGCGTCGCAAACTTATCCACTTCATCTGAATGGTTTTCCCCCAACGTGTTCATCACATCTTCTTGCTGGGTGCTGAGCACGCTGATGCCAATAAGATCACCAGGGGCGATGTTTCTACCAGTGACGCTTTGGGCACCCAACAGCAGCACAACTTTGTCGTAATCCACTTGGGTCGCCCAAGAACAGATCATACCGTATTTACGCCCATTCTTCTGGAAACACACCGCGTTCGCGCCATAGTTGAAGGCTTTAAACCCCATCCTCTAATCCCTCCACAGTTGATCAATACCTGCTGCATCAAATTAGATGCGGCGGTGTCCATACCTGCTCTTGGCAGTTCAAGAAGTGTTTACCTAAAAGGGAATCGGGCCTCAGGGGAAGAACAAGTTAAAGAAAGGCCAGGCCTGGGGGGATGTACATGCGTTTGCTAGCAGAAATAGACCGTCACGAGGGGGTTAACCGGCAGGGGAAGGCAGTTACGCGGGAAGCTGTGCGCGCCATAGCACTGTGCGGCCCTAAGCTGCTGCTAGTCTATTCCCGGCGCGAAGGTGCGTATAAATTTCCAGGCGGAGGGGTAAATGCCCAGGAGAGCCACAGCCAGGCCCTGGCCAGGGAACTCAAGGAGGAATGCGGTGCCGAGCTGATCCAGGTACACCGGGCCTTCGGCCGGGTGGTGGAGTATGCTGTCCCCAAGGAACCC
>Ga0209608_1001666_pt1 | contig 17669 bp, 15 predicted proteins | sample AD_UKC130_MetaG_FD_184428 | JGI IMG/M metagenome (GOLD analysis project Ga0209608, IMG submission 184428) | Active sludge microbial communities of municipal wastewater-treating anaerobic digesters from Canada - AD_UKC130_MetaG (SPAdes) (version 2) | ecosystem: Engineered > Bioreactor > Anaerobic... | reverse complement strand
GAATGTCCAGAACTTTAGCAGCAGCGAGAGATAAATCCACAACTCGGTCTTCTCTCCAGGGACCACGGTCATTCACTCTCACCACTACTTCTCGCCCATCTTCCAGATTAGTCACCAAAAGAACACTTCCTATGGGGAAAGTGCGATGAGCAGCAGTAAAAGCATAAGGAGTATAAATCTCCCCGCTGGCGGTGGCCCTCCCACTAAACCCATTACTACACCAGGAAGCTATTCCTTCTGCTATTTCTTTAACCTCTTTTTCTTCTTTTACTCGATAAAATTCTATCTGGACATTGTTCAGCCAGGAGAGAGCCAAGCTCAGAGGGTCAGATTTATTAACCAAAGCATCTTCTCTGAGAACTGTAAAAAGCTTATGCTGACCAGCATAAGCTGTAGCTTTATCTTTTTCCCATACCACATGAAAATTCACTATCTTCTGAGAATTTTTAAACAATTTGGCAAGGGATTGAGCAATCACTTTAGCCCTTTCTTCTAAAGTAGAATATCCTCCCCCGTAGCGGATGCGGAGAATGGTTCGTCCTTCCATATTTATGGAACAATAGTGAGATTGAGACTCAAGAGAAATCAACTCTTCTGCTGCGCTTTCTGTCGCTGGAGCAGTGATCACCAACCCACAAATCACCAGAGCTAAAATTTTGTTAATTCTTTCTTCCGCAAAAGGCTTACAGCAAAACAACCGATTCCTTCCCCCTTTCCCAGACTACCCAAACCTTCATTAGTAGTGGCTTTTATACCTATAGCTTCCTCGCTCACCCCCATGGTCAAAGAGAGAGTTTTTTTCATCTCCCCCACAAAAGGAGCAATGAGAGGTTGCTCAGCAATAAGGGTGGTGTCCACATTTTCTATTTCCCACCCTTTTTCTCGTATTTTCTTACATACTTCCTCTAAAAGCAAAGTACTCCTTACCCCTTGCGTAGAGGGTGAAGTTGGAGGAAACCAATACCCGATATCTTGAAGGCCAGCAGCTCCCAGAAGACTATCCATCAGAGCATGGCAAAGCACATCCCCATCGGAATGACCATGTAATCCCAGCTCGTAGGGTATATGCACCCCAGCCAAAAACAATTTTCTTCCTTCTTTTAAGGGATGAACATCATACCCCAGACCTACTCTCCAGGAGCTCATTTCTTCCGCCACCTCAATAATTCTTCAGCCAAAATAAGGTCTTGAGGAGTAGTAATTTTCAGATTATCTTCTGAGCCTAACACCAGACGCACCGGCTTACCCATTCTCTCGACCAATGCTGAATCATCAGTCCCTTGAAATCCTTCTTCTTTAGCTTTCTCCAGGGCTTCCCAGATCAGGGAAATCCGAAAAGCTTGAGGAGTTTGGGCTCGCCAGATTTTTTGTCGATTTAGTGTCTCATCGATAATTTCTCCATCCAGGCTGAGTTTAATGGTATCCGCACAAGGCAGAGCACAACAAGCAGCTTCAAACTTAACCACTGCTTCCACACATCTCGCTAATATTTTATCATCCACCAAAGGCCTCACTCCATCGTGAATAAGCACAAAATCCGCCCCCCGGTCTTTCAGCTCCCGGACTCCACAATAAACCGAATCCTGGCGGGTCTCCCCACCTGAAACACACTTTTTAATTTTTCGATAACCATACTTCTCCCACACCTCTTTCTTAAACATCTCCTCATGGAGAGAATTAATTACCACTATTATTTCTCCTATCCAGGGAGACCTTTCAAAAACATCCAAAGTATGAGCTAAAACTGGTTTTCCCAGAAGAGGTAAGTATTGCTTGGGAACCACCGAGTTTACTCTCTCTCCTTTGCCAGCTGCCACTATTATAGCGAAGAACAAAATCTTATTCTCCTTTCCAGCTTACTTCAAGAACGACCGCTACCTTTTAATTTCGCAAATATCATTCTACCTGCTGGAGTCTGCAGAACACTGGTAACTACTGTATCTATGGTAGTGTTAATATATTTCTTTCCTTCCTCTACTACCACCATAGTTCCATCATCGAGATAACCCACCCCTTGATTTTCTTCCTTACCCTCTCGAATGACCTGCACTCGCAATTCTTCTCCGGGAAGAACATAGGGCTTTAGAGCATTAGAAAGATCGTTAATATTCAGTACTTCTACCCCTTCTAGCTCAGCAATTTTATTCAAGTTAAAATCATTGGTAATTACTTTTGCTTCCAATACTTTAGCCAGTTTTATCAGTTTGGCATCCACATCCCTGATTTCAGGAAAATCTCGGTCTATAATTTTAACATTTACTTTTTTCTCTTTCCTCATCCGGTTGAGAATATCCAGACCCCTCCTTCCCCGTTGCCTTTTTAAGGGGTCTTGAGAATCAGCCACTTGTTGAAGTTCTCGTAAAACAAAGCGAGGAATTAAAAGGTCTCCCTCCACAAAGCCAGTTTTGCATATATCGGCAATTCTCCCGTCTACAATAGCACTGGTATCTAAAATCTTAGCTGAATTACCCCCTCCCCGGGGCGGCTTCAGTCGAGGAATGCCAGTAAAAATGGTAACAATATCTTCTTTTCTCCACATAAACACCGCAAAACCCAGAACCCCGCAAATTAAAGTGACAGCGAGGGGAAGAGAAGGATTCTTGAAAGGTAAAAAAGAAATGGGATAGGTGAGAAGCACTCCAATTACTAAACCGACTACCAATCCCCCTAAAGCCACCAAAACATCAATAGCCGAAAGATGATTAAAAAATTGAGCCAGACTTTCAAATAGACCGAGAAAAGAGTTTTCCTTTTTTCTGCTAAGAAAATAAAATAAAATTAAAACAAAAACTATTAAAGCTAATATTAGCCATCCACCTTTAGACATAAAATTTCCTCCTTGCCTACTAGATAATTGCCCTACAACTAAAAGATTATATCATTTTATATAAAAAAAATTCCGGCCGAGGCAGATATCCAGCCTTTTTATCGAAAAATATGGTAATTTATCTCTAAAACAACAAGAAAAGAACTGAAACTTTATTATAACCTCTGAAAAGATAAAAGACAAAATATCGCGAGGAGAAAAAGCATTTCCTCGTTAAGGGAGGGGGTAAATCCCACCTTTAAGAAAGAATAACCTACAACGTATAATAAAACTTACGCTGGAGGAAGCCAGGTGAAGCTCCCTCCAGCGTTGACATTCCAAATCTTTTTAATCTCTTATGCTTTTTTCTCAACATTGTCCGGCCGCCAAGGTAAGGCTCACAACGACCGTTATAATAAATAGGTCACCACAACAAGGCACAGATAAGAGAAGGAATCCCTGAGTAGATGTGAATTAGACAGGGAAAAAGCAAAACTGCCACACATATCTGGTCTTCGTTTTTTAGTTTACACTGTCAGAGTCCCTGCTGTCTGGCAATGATATGTGGTCATAAGAGGCGAATAAAATTAATGTAGTGGTAGAATTACTCAATTTTGACCAGAGGTCTCTAACGCCACACTGCAAAAAGAGAAGAAATAATTACAGTGAATCTTACGGTTGATTAATCGGTTTTCCTCTGCTGTCTTCGGGAGAAAAACAGAGATTCCCCAACGCAATGCGTGTGTCTGAGTTAGCCTATGAGACCTTCTTTTTCCAGCGCTTCTCTAACGTTAGAATACCCTACCAGCGCGATTTCTCCCCAGCGCTCTGAAAGAAAATCACGGGAATGATAAGAAGAGACTACCACTCTTTTAATTCCCATCCGGGCAGACTCATTGATTCGCTGCTCCAAAAGAGGAACAGGACGAATCTCTCCGCTCAACCCCACTTCTCCTAAATAAACCGTTTCTTTGTCTATTTCTCGGTTCAGACGAGAAGAAACCAGACTGAAGCATACCGGAAGGTCTAAAGCAGTTTCTGAGGTTTTGATTCCCCCCACCATACTGAGATAAACATCCTGTCTTGAGAAGCGCAAACGAGTGTTTTTTTCAATAATCGCCAAAAGCAGATGAAGGCGATTTAAATCCATACCTAAACTTACCCGACGGGGAAAATCAAAATAGCTGGGGTGAACCAGGGACTGGATTTCCACCACCATCGCTCTTTTTCCTTCTGCCCAGACGGTGCGGGCTGTGCCTATCCCGGCTAATTTACTCTCCTCCATAAAATAATGAGAGGGGTCCTTTACCTCTACCAGCCCTCTCTCTTGCATCTCCAGAATTCCCACTTCTTGAGTAGAACCAAAACGGTTTTTCATGCTCCGCAAAAGACGCAGAGGATGATTGGCATCTCCTTCCAGATAAAGCACTACATCCACTAAATGTTCCAGAGCTTTAGGCCCGGCGATGGCGCCTTCTTTAGTCACATGTCCTACCAAAAAAAGAACAATATTTTCTTTTTTGGCTATTTCCATAAAGCGAGAGCTTAAATCCCGGAGGGTGGCCACGCTACCAGGCAAAAATTCTAAATTCTCTCGTCCCAAGTTCTGGATAGAATCAACAATTACCGCTTGAGGTTGAAGAGAAGAAATCCCTTCTCTTATCTCCTCAAAAGAATTAGTAGAAAGAAGAAAAAGGGGGGGATTGCAATCCAGACCTAACCGTTCTGCTCGTAGATAAACCTGATAAAGAGACTCCTCACTACTAGCATAAAGGACTTTTTTCCCCTCCCGGGCAATACCCTCAGCAATCTTCAATAATAAAGTAGATTTACCGATGCCCGGGTCTCCACTCAGGAGAATTAAAGACCCTTCTACTAAACCTCCTCCTAAAACCCGGTCTACTTCTTTCAAGCTGGTAGAAAAGCGGTCACCCAACTGGAATTTTTTTTCTTTAACTTCCGCTAAAGAAAGAGGGGGAGAATAAGAAGAGCTTCTTTCTTTTTTAGTTTCTTCTCGGGAAACAGGCAAAAAAGAATTCCACTCCCCGCATTGAGGGCACTTACCTAACCAGCGAGGAGTGGAATAACCACAGTTACTGCAACAGTAATTCATATTACCCTTTTAGTTTTTCAAAGAAAACTCCAGAGGAAGTAGTTTGGTAAAATGTATCTCTCCCTCTTCTACTCCCACTAAAATTCGATCTCCTTCCTTAAAGACACCTTTGAGTATAAGGTCAGAAAGAGGATCTTCTATCAATTTTTGAATAGCCCGGCGTAAAGGTCGAGCACCAAAGTTAGGGTCATATCCTTCCTGAGCAATAAGAGAGCGAGCCTCAGGAGTCAGGTCTATCTCCATTTTGTGTTCCCTCATACGTTCTTGAGTTTCTTTCATCATAAGGTCCACTATAGCTTCGATTTCTTTCTGATTTAGAGGACGAAATACGATGATCTCATCCACCCGGTTTAGGAACTCGGGAGTAAAGACTTTTTTTACCTCTTCAGTAACTTTTTGCTTAATGTCCTGATAAGACATAACTTCTTTTTCCGACCTCTCACCAAAGCCAATGTTGGACTGGGAAGAAATAAGACGGGCTCCCAGGTTAGAAGTCATAATGATAATTGTATTTTTAAAGTCTACCACTCTACCTTGAGCGTCGGTCAGACGGCCCTCTTCCATAACCTGCAACAATATGTTGAAAACATCAGGATGGGCTTTCTCTATCTCATCAAAGAGAACTACCGAATATGGTTTTCTTCTAACTTTTTCAGTTAATTGTCCCCCCTCTTCATAACCTACATATCCTGGAGGAGAGCCAATTAAACGAGAAACAGTGAATTTTTCCATATACTCTGACATGTCCAAGCTAATAAGATTATCTTCCTTGCCAAAGAGAAACTCTGCGAGAACCTTAGCCAGCTCGGTCTTGCCCACTCCCGAAGGACCAAGAAATATAAAAGAACTAATAGGACGATTGGGGTCTTTGAGTCCGGCCCGGGAACGCCGGATAGCCCGGCATACTGCCTCCACCGCTTCTTCCTGCCCTACTATACGTTCATGGATTTCCTTTTCCATGTTTACCAATTTTTCTTTTTCTTCGGTATCTAACCGAGAAATTGGAATACCAGTCCAGATAGAAACCACTGTGGCAATATCTTCTTCTCCCACCAGAGGTCGAGAACTATCCACTTCCTTCAACCAGTTTTCTTTTCTGTCTCGATATTTCTTTTTCAGTTTCTCTTCTTCATCTCGATAATGCGCTGCCTCTTCAAAATCCTGGTTTTTAACCGCTTTTTCCTTTAGTTTTTTTATCTCCTCTGCTTCCTTTTCCAACTCTTTTAAACTTTCTGGCAAAATTGTAGCCTGCAGTTTAACCCGGCTGGAAGCTTCGTCCATGACATCAATAGCTTTGTCAGGAAGATAACGGTCAGCAATATAACGCTGGGAAAGTTTAACCGCTGCCTCTACTGCCTGATCCGATATTTTTACCCGATGGTGTTCCTCATAGCGCTCTTTAAGACCTCGCAATATTTCTACGCTTACCTCCGCCGTGGGTTCATCCACATAAACGGGTTGAAACCTTCTCTCTAAAGCGGAATCTTTCTCTATATACTTACGATATTCCATGGTGGTGGTAGCACCTATGGTCTGCAATTCACCTCGAGCCAGGGCTGGTTTTAAGATATTGGCAGCGTCAATTGCTCCTTCTGCTGCCCCTGCTCCCACCAGAGTATGAATTTCATCAATAAAAAGGATTACTTCCTTACTCTGCACGATTTCTGAAACAATCTTTTTTAATCGCTTCTCAAACTCTCCTCGATATTTAGTACCAGCCACTATGGCGGCCAAATCCAGGCTTACCACTCTTTTACCCTTCAAAATTTCCGGAATATCTCCCTTTACTATTTTTTGCGCCAGACCTTCAACAATTGCAGTTTTACCTACCCCTGGTTCTCCAAGAAGAACCGGGTTGTTTTTGGTACGACGGCTTAAAATCTGCACCACCCGCTCGATTTCCTTTTCCCGGCCAATTACCGGATCTAACTTATTTTCAATAGCCAAGCGGGTTAAATCCCGGCTGAATTCATCAAGCACCGGAGTGCGACTTTCTTGAGAAGGCTTACTGGTTTCGGACAAACCTCCCACTTCATCAGGATTCTCACTTAAAATTTCATAAAGCTTAGCCCGAACCATTTCTAAGTCTAATCCCAGGCGCTGCAAAATCTGTGCTCCTATCCCTTCTCCCTCGCGGAGAATGCCCAGAAGAATATGTTCTGTACCTACATAATTATGGCCTAAACGACGAGTCTCATCCAGAGCCAATTCCAGAACTCTCTTGGCTCGAGAAGTAAAAGCTACTTCCCGGGAACCCTGGTACTCTCTCTGATCCACAAAGTTCTCCAATTCTGTTCGAACTAAATCCATAGTTATATCAAAGCTATCTAATATCTTAGCTGCGATGCCTTCTCGCTCTCGTAACAAACCCAGAAGAAGGTGTTCTGTCCCAATATGATTGTGCTTGAGACGTACAGCCTCGTCTTGAGCTAAGATAATCACTTTTCTCGCTCTCTCTGTATATCTCTCAAACATCGTTCCATATCCTCCCTAATTCTATTCCTAAAAAGCCTAGTACTTTCAGACTCTGCCCTCTTAGTAACCCCCCGTTTATTATTTTATCCCATAAATCAGCACTCTTCATAAACTCAAAACCCCAACCCTCAGGCAATATTCCCTCGTCCCTGGCCAAAAACCAAAAAGAAAGGAAATCTAAAATCTTTTTCTCATTTTGTTCTTCATTCCCCTCCATTAGCTCCTCATATAGACGTTCCATCATCTGCCAAAAAATATTCTGACGAGAGGAAGATTTTACTAAAGACGCCCTAACTTGTTTTTCCCATTCCCAGATACCTTTCCCAAAATCCTGCATCATCTTCAAGATTTCTGTTTCCTTCACTCCCAAAGTAAAAAGGTTAGAAAATACAAATAGATGAGCTAGCGCCTGGTCGTCTTCACCATAGACCTCTACCAGAAATCTGTCATTATCTTTAAACCATTGGAAAACTCTCTTTTCCCCGTATAAGAAGGAAAGAGCAGGCAAATGTAGCCTCATATAAATTTTAAGACCTGTCCCCAAACGCGAAGGAGAAGAGGTGAGGTATCCCCACTGTTCACTGTAGGCGTACTCCAGCTTACTCTCCCAAAAATCATCCCATTTATTTAATCTCTTCCAGTAAGATTCTAAATTCCTGTATTCACCTTCTGCAAACAAAGACAGATGGTCCTGATGGTTGATAATAGCTCCCAAATTACCTTTATGAATCAAAATTTTTTCCGGAGAATCGGATAGCAGTTGAGGAAAAACCCAGCTCAATGGCTCGACTTCCCGGGAATGAGAACCTATTTCCACCCAGGAAAACCCCTTTCGAGCTAAAGAAGAATAGGCCTTCTCCACTCTTTCTTTCACTTCTTCTTCCCACAGAGGAGAAAAGTAAATAGAAGAAGGAAAGGGGATACGGGCGAGATTTCGAGATAAAACCAGAGCTACTCTATTAAAACCATCAAGGAGTCTGTTTTTTCGGCTCGAAAACAACCGCTTACCGAGAGTAAAACTCATTTTAGCTGAGAACGAAGCTTCTCCATCACCTTTTTTAAATGTCCTGCTTTCTCATAATTTTCTTGCTCTATCGCATTTTCCAAATCTCGCCCCAGGCGAAAAATAGCATTTTGTATTTTTTTCTGTCTTTGCCAGTTGATGGGTATTTTGCCTTTATGATGCATCCCCAGCTGATTCTTAGATAGCCAGCTTTGCATCTCTTTAGAGTAGGAACTGTAACAATGAGAACAGCCTACTGCTCCTCCTTTTAAGAAATCTTCCCACTCCCACTGGCAAAAAGAGCACCGCTTGCCTCCCTCTTTCTTTAGAGGAAAAAATCTGGTTGACGGTGGGCTCTTATATGAACCAGGGGCAACTACCCGAGAAATAGAGACCTCCTGAGAACAAGCAGGGCAAAGAAAAAGCTTATTCTTAAGTTCTCCTCCTCCTATAAGGTAGACTACTACTTTAGCCTCCCTCCAGCCACAGATATCACACTTCATTTATTCCACCCATCTCAAAACTTGAAGAAGGATTTCTCTAAAAATTCGAGACCGTAATCGATTTCTATCTGCTACCGAGGAAAAATCTAAGCCAGCTACCTTATTTAAAGCATCTATGGTAGCTGCTCGGACGAGAGCACCCTCGCGAGGAGTGATAAACTCTTCCCTTTCCAGCCAGCTTACTAAATCTTCTACATCACTTTCTCTCAAAGACTCCTCGTTATCATCTAAGTAAACAACTACAGGTTCTAAGCGGTCAATAGGCACTCTCCTGATCCTCACATAACCGCTGCCTCCCCGTCGGCTCTCTACTATAAATCCCCGGAATACATTAAAACGAGTGGCTAAAACATAGTTAATCTGAGAAGGAGCGCAATCAAACTCATTAGCTAACCTTCCCCTCTGGATGGTAATCATCTGGTCAGGGGAACCGTCTATTAGTTTGATTATATGTTGTTCGATGTCATCGCTTAGAGAGTACATTCTCCTTCCCTCCCTTGACTATTATTGACTTTCCCCTACATTATATAAAGAAAACCCCCTATTTGTCAATCCGATGAGGGGCGAAGGAGGGGAAAAAGAATAACCTCTCGAATAGAAGAAGAATTGGTAATCAACATCATTAATCGGTCAATTCCGATACCCAAACCTCCCGTAGGTGGCATACCATATTCCAGAGCTTCAATGTAATCTTCATCAATTAAATGAGCCTCCAAGTCCCCCTCATCTCTTTTCCGGAGCTGGTCTGCAAATCTCTTTTTCTGCTCAAAAGGGTCGTTAAGCTCACTATAGGCATTTCCTATTTCTTCTTTACCAATGAAAAGCTCAAAACGTTCCGCCAATTGAGGATTGTCTTTTTTAGCTTTAGCTAGAGGGGAAATCTCCACCGGGTAATCAAAAACAAAGGTGGGGTTTACTAAACGTGGCTGGACAAATTTCTCTAAAAATTCGTTAACAAATTTCCCTCGATCCCAGTTATCTTCATAAGCCACTCCCCGCTCTTTAGCTTTAGCTTTAATGGTTTCCAGAGAGTCTTCTACAATGTCTACCCCCACCAATTCCTGGATGACTTGCGGCAAACTTATTCTGTGCCAGGGAGGAGTGAAATCTAAAACCATAGACTGATACTCTATTTCATAGCTACCAGTGATTTTTTTTACCACGTGCGATAACATTTCTTCTGTTAATTCCATCATCACTTGATAGTCAGCATAAGCCTGGTAAAGCTCCAGCATAGTAAACTCCGGGTTATGTCGGGTGGATAGACCCTCATTTCGGAAGCTGCGATTTATTTCATAAACTTTCTCTAATCCTCCTACAATTAAGCGTTTGAGAAAAAGCTCCGGGGCAATGCGGAGATAAAGCTCCATTCCTAAAGCATTATGGAATGTTTTGAATGGACGGGCCAGAGCTCCTCCCGGGATCACCTGCATCATGGGAGTCTCCACCTCCCAGAAACCCCTTTGATCTAAAAAGGCTCTCAATTCTTTTAGCAGTTGAAAGCGAAGGTAAAAAATTCTCCTCACATTGGGATTCATAATCAGGTCTAAATAACGCTTACGATAGCGAACTTCCACTTCTTTGAGTCCATGCCACTTTTCAGGAAGAGGACGCAGGCATTTACTAAGAAGAGTGAAATTCTCTACCAGAACTGTTAATTCCCCGGCATGAGTGCGAAAAACTTTCCCCTCCACTCCTATTATATCGCCTACTTCTATTTCTCGAAGAAGAGTAAAGCTATTCTCTCCTATGATATCTTTTCGGAAATAAATCTGTATTCTTGCCGTCCGATCTTGCAAATCAGCAAATACGGCTTTGCCATGCCTCCTCAAAGCCATTATTCTTCCTGCTATCTTTACCTTTATATCTTTATCCACCAGATTATCGGCATGGTTTTTTATTTCTTCAATATCATGAGTTTTACAAAAACTACCATTGTAGGGGTCTATACCTAAATCTTTTAGAGCCTGGATTTTCTCTCTTTTATATTCATACCCAGTATTTTCTTCATATCTTGTTACTTCCTCGTCCATTAGTTTTTACTCATCCTTCCCTTTTACCTCTATTATACGATAACGTACCACCCCGGCAGGAACTTTTATTTCCACTTCTTCGCCTTCTTTTTTATTGAGGAGAGCCTGCGCTAAGGGGGATTCAAAGGAAATTTTCCGAGCTGAAGGATCAGCTTCTACCGAGTCAACAATAAGATATTCTATCTTTTTATTCTGGTCTAAATTCTCCAAAATTACCCGCGAACCCAGAGTAACCCTGTCGGTGTTACCTCCCTCAGTATCTACTATCTCTGCTTTTCGTAACTTCTCTTCAATAGATAAAATCTTCCCCTCAATAAAAGCCTGCTCATTCTTTGCCTCTTCATATTCAGCGTTTTCACTGAGATCTCCAAAAGAAAGAGCATGACTAATCTTGTCTGCTATTTCTCTCCTCTTCACTGTTTTTAAATACTTTAATTCTTCCTCTAACTTTTTATATCCTTCTCTAGTAAGGACAATCTTTCCGTCATCTTTTTTCTTTTCCATCACTACTGCGCCTCCAACCAAGAACTTTGTCAGATGAGAATTATAGCATAAAATATAAGAATTACCACAAATTGTCAAGGATTTGGTCTATTTATGTGGTTATTTATTCTGTGATAATGTTACCCCCTTAAATATTCTTTAGAAAATCTCCTTTAGTAATAAAATGAAAAGATGATACACCATTCTCAAGAAGAAAGAAATAAGCTTTATGGAGTGGCAGCAGGTTGCCTTATGGGTAAAAAGAGTGTTTATGCCAAACTTTTCAGACATCCAGAGCAAAGATTATTTTATTACCCGAAGGACAGGCTGCATAATTACAATATTTAATAACCCCACCCGGGAACTTTTTGGCAATCCTCGGGGTTTACAGGGGGTTTCCCTTATATTGAGGGAAGCTTTTCCCTCAAGAGCTTTTATGTTTTTAGTCTTTTTTATTTATGCCGTAAGCTGCCGTGTAGCATCAACTGCGTGGTAATCTAAAAAAGAGCGAAATACAACCCTCGTGATGATAAAAAAAAGAAATGCCGTGGACTGTTCTGCAATAACCTTTCTTTTACTTCTTTACTCGTAGTACAATTTAACAGGTTTTGCAAAATACTGTAAATTCATAAATTTAACTTTACGTCATAGACTGTACTTCTGAGAATAATTATAAAAGCGGTGATTTATTTGTAAGAAAACTTCGCTCTATCTCAACTATCTTCAGAAGCCATTGCCATTGGCAGAGCGGCTTATTTTGGAGCCAGAATTCTTATTCTGGACGAACCCCTACGTAATCTATCTATTCGGGAACAACGAAACACATTAAATCATATTCAAGAAGCCCGGAATAAAGGGTCTTCGGTCATTTTTATTACTCACAATGTTCATCACGTATGTCCAGTGGCCGACCGGATAGTGCTGTTAGAAAATGGAGAAAAGCTAGGAGAGGTAAAAGCAGGAGAACTGACCCCGGAAGAGATTGCCGAATGCATTGCTACTGGCCAGATGATAAAAGTTAACTAAAAAGAAGAGCAAAGGATCAAGGATACAGTAAGCGTCATAGCAAAAGCAGTGCCGCTTCGCTACTTTACTGCTTCCTTAACTTATAATTTTTGAGTAACTTTTATAGAGTTAATGTTCCTTTTCATCCACTTCAATGCTTTCTGGCCAATATTCTACCCTTCCCGTGGGGATACCCACAGCAGTGAACGCTTTGAACCCATACTTATTACTTTGCTATAGTAAAGTAAGATGGAAAATAGCAAATTTCTCCCTTTATTATCAAAAGTGACACCCTATTCTTTATTTTTGAGATATAATAATTTTCTATTATTAGGAAAAATTCAGAAAATGCGATAGGTGAACAGGTTATATGAAAGAGGATATAGAAGAATACTCCACAGAACGAAAAGATACACTCTCAAAGTTTAGAGAAGGGATGATTGCTTCTCTCCCTATTTTTATTGGATACATACCAGTCGCAGTGACTTTTGGGTTATTAGCAAAATCAACAGGCCTGACTCTCCTGGAAACATTTCTTTTTTCTGCCTTAGTATTTGCCGGTGCCAGTCAGTTTATGGCTCTGCAGCTTATCCAAGGAGGTGCAGAGCCAATCCAAATCATTGTAGCAACCTTCATTATGAACTTCCGCCATTTTCTTATGAGTTCACACCTATCTGCTATTTTGCCCGCAAAAGAAAAGCCATGGCTTCTTCCATTTTTAAGTTTTGGCATAACTGATGAGTCTTTCGCATATCTTTCTACCTCTCATGCCTCTAAAGAAGTCGATTTTATCCTAGGCCTTGAATATTCAGCTTATGTAAGCTGGGTGGGAGGAACTGTCACCGGTTATTTATTTGGTAATATACTACCTCCTATCCTTCAAGCCAGTATGGGATTGGCACTTTACACTCTTTTCATCGCTCTTCTCGTTCCTGAAGCTAAAAGATCTCTCTCGGTGGCAATAACTGCTGTAATAGGAGGATTAACGCATTCATGTCTTGCCTGGCTCAAAATTTTTTCTCCGGGGTGGAATATAATTCTAGCCATTCTAATAGCCGCAAGCATTGGAGCTTGGATAATAGATGAAGATGAAGAGGAGGACCAATGAATAACATTAAAATAATTATAGGAATGATGATAGTTACTTTTATTCCCCGTTATCTTCCTTTACTGGCCTTTTCTCGACTTAATATTCCTAAACCACTTAAGAAACTTCTCCGATATATTTTTCCTGCTGCTCTGGGAGCATTGATACTTCCGGGGGCAATAACTGCTATTCCTAATTATCCTGCTGCGGCCGCAGCAGGTATTGCTACAGCAATAGTCTGCTCCTGGTTTAGAGAAGAAATTTCCCTGACTGTATTTTTGTCAGTAATAGTCACTTTAATCAGCTTATACCTTTTTGGCTATTGAGTTTATATAGTTAATATAGTTAATCGCAAAAGCCTTGTAATACTAAGGCTTTTACTCCAGTGTATTTTTATGCTTTTGTCTTACATAGTAATAAACTGCTTAACTATTTAATCAATTCCGGGAGCTGTATCTCATAAACATGAGACCATCTCTTACCAGTCACAAATAAGCGATTATTTTCAGCATCATAAGCAATACCGTTTGGAACATCTTCCCTTGTATTTCTCTTTTCTTCAAGCTGGCTAACATCGATCCACCCCACCACTTCACCGCCCTGAGAATCTATTATGGCAATAATATCAGCATGCCAGACGTTGGCATAAATTTTACCGTTAATGTATTCTAACTCATTAAGCTGGTCAATGAGTTTTCCCCCTGAGATAACAGGCAATTCTCTTATTAAAGAAAAGTCCACAGGATTAAGAAACCGCAACAAATTAGAACCATCACTTACAATAAGATGACTTCCATCATAAGTAACACCCCATCCCTCATAAGGGTAATAGAGGGTTTTTTCCAGTTCTAAGGTATCCTTGTGATAAAGTAAGGCGACTCTTGACTTCCACGTTAGTTGAATTAAAGTAGAACCCACGATAGTAAGGCCCTCACCAAAATATTGGTCTTCAATTTCTACTAAATGGATGATTTCTCCGGTAGAAAGGTTAACCTTCCTTAAGCTTGATTCACCATGTAAACCAGTACTTTCATATAAAAAACCATTTTCATAAACTAATCCTTCAGTAAAAGCTCGAGGGTCGTGAGGATAGATAGCTATCGCTTGAGCCAGATAATAAGGGATATCTTCATTTTGAGACAGATATAAAGCAAGTGAGTCATAAGACTGAGCGTCAGCTTTTGTAAAAATAAGAAAGAACCAAACAACAGCCCCTAATATTTTACGGCTAGCTTTACAAGAAAGAAGAAAGCTTTTCATGTCTTTTTACATCATATCATAACTTTCACTTTGAGCTAAGTTTTTTTGTAACCGAGTTAGCAATAAAATGGAGTATAATGGTTTCGAACAAGAAAAATCAAAGGAGGAATAATTATGGATTATACTTATCGGGAAATACTCCAGCAATCTACTACCTGGAAAAAAACACTACATTATCTCCAGGAAAAAGAAAGCTATTTCTCTCAATTTTTAGCAGAAACACACGATAATGTCATTTTTACGGGATGCGGAAGCTGTTACAATCTCTCTCTCGTTAGCAGCCATTTATGGCAAACAGGCAAACAAATCCCTGCTAAAGGAGTGCCTGCTTCGGAAATTTTCCTTTTTCCCGAGGGAGTATTTTTGCCTCAAAACCAGTATCTTCTTTTTGGTATTTCTCGCTCAGGAGAAACTACAGAAACAATTAAAGCTCTTCAGTACTTTAAAGATAAGTTCAGGGGAAAAACTGTAGGGGTAAGTTGCGAAGAAAATTCTTCTCTTTTGAAAGTAGCTGATTATCAGATGTCTTTTCCTTTTGCCCGGGAAGAAAGTGTAGTGATGACCCAATCTTTTCCCAGTATCCTGTTATCTCTTCTCTTTTTGTCTTTACCGCCGAACAAAAATATTGATGATTTATCCTCTCTCCCTGAAATTTTAGAAAAATATCTTCCATCTGGAGAAAAGGTGATAAAAGACTTGGCATCTAATCTTTCTTTTGACAAGTTTATATTTTTAGGTAGTGGTCCTTACTACGGTATCGCCTGGGAAGGCTCTCTAAAATTCAAAGAAATGAGTGTGACCCCCACCGAGACTTTCCGTTTTCTGGAGTTTCGACATGGTCCCAAATCAGTGGTAGATGAAAAAACTTTAATCATTGCTCTAACTTCACAAAGAGCCTTTTCCTGGGAAAAAGAAGTAGTAATGGAGATGATAGATTTGGGAGCTACCATTCTCCACTTAGGAAAAAACTCCCTTAACTCTTCTCGCGCAATAGAAATAATATTTCCGGAAGAACTCTTAGATGATTTTTCTCTTCCAGTATTATATTTGCCTTTCCTACAACTTCTGGGCTACTATCGAGCAATAAATAAGGGATTAAATCCTGATAGCCCAAGACACCTGACCAAGGTAGTAAAAATATGAGATGGGGAATCAAAGGTAAAGTTGTTACTCCCCGAAAAGTAATTCCTGGAATGGTGGTGATGAGGGAAAATCGCATTGAAGATATTCTCCCCCATCCGGGGGATGAAGACCTGGAGGTAGTTTATGACTTTAAAGATAGTTTTATATTCCCCGGTCTTGTAGACTTACACATCCATGGCCTCCAGGGAGAGGATGTTACCGAAGGTGGGGTAAAAAGTATTCAGAAAATCAGTGCTCTTCTGCCCTCTTTTGGGGTTACTTCCTTTCTTCCCACCACTTTTACTGCTGACTTAACTACTCTTTTTAAAATAATTGAGGAAACTAAAAACTGGGAAAGAGCTCTCTCTTCAGGAGCCCGGGTTCTGGGTCTTCATTTAGAAGGTCCTTATCTATCATCAGGAAGAAGAGGAGCTCATGACGCTACCTGTTTAAGAAAACCCCACGAAGAGGAAATAAAATCTTTAGTTCACAAAGGAGAAGGGGTAATTAAAAGAATAACCATAGCTCCTGAGCTTCCCGGAGCACTTGAAGCCATCGAATATTTGGCTCAAAACGGCATTTTGATTTCCTTAGGACACAGTGAAGCAGATTATGAGACCTCAAAGCGAGCCTTGGAAAGGGGAGCTAAAATGGTAACTCACCTTTTCAACGGTATGGACCCTCTTCACCATCGCCAACCCAATCTCTTGGCTTTTGCCCTGGGAAACGATGAAATATATGCCGAAATTATTGCCGATAAAATTCATGTAAAACCGGAAGTAATAAAAATAGCTCTGAAATGTAAAGCCCCCGACCACCTTTGCATAGTAAGCGATGCTCTGAAAGTAAGTAACTTGCCAGAAGGTGTGTATGAATTAAGTGGACAAAAAGTAGAAGTAAGGGAAGGGATGGCTTACCTACCTTCAGGAACTTTAGCCGGTAGTACTTTTCTTCTCCATCAAATGCTTTATAATTTGAAAGAGTTATTCTCTATTTCTTTACCAGAGTTAGCTAAAATGGCCAGCTTTATTCCTGCTCAGCTGGTGGGAAAAGAAAAAGAACTGGGTAGTATTGAGAAAGGCAAAATAGCTGATATCGTGGTATTCGATAACCACTTTCGGGTAAAAGCAACATTTATAAACGGAATAAAAATAAGAGGTTAAGCAATTATATAAAAACTGAGTCGGAGTCCAGAGTTAAAAATATTATGGAAGAGTTCCCGTGCTCCTGCTCTCTTTCCTTCTTTTTCCCATTTAATGTAACATCATAATCGACTCACTCCTTAGTGTACATTTCCTTCCCATCTTTTAGGGATTATGCTCAAGAGGTGGACCGGTTGCATTCCGGTTTTACCGGGTAAATTGCAACAGATGTACTGGAAGACCACATCGCACCAGCTAGGTGACATCAAAATCTACTTTTTGAATATCCCAACCGTTACCGACAACATTGTTTCTATGGGCTTCATTGCCATAAGCGGCATATGCGGTTATCAGAATACCATAATTTTTATTATCCAGGATTGAACTATTTGGTAATAGATACCCCGGTAAACTCTACAGTAGATATTTTGATAATGGAAAATCGTTTATACCAAATGATAAACAAAGAGATTTCACTCATACGAGTAGTCCAGAGCTTCCTCCATAACTTTAAGCGGTGCTTTTTCCCCGGTAAAAAGAAAAAAGCTCTCTGCTCCCTGTTGAAGCAACATTTCTTTTCCGTCAAAGCTTTGGATTCCTCTCTTTTTTGCTTCTCTGACTAAAGGTGTCAGACCCC
>Ga0209608_1001664_pt1 | contig 17681 bp, 20 predicted proteins | sample AD_UKC130_MetaG_FD_184428 | JGI IMG/M metagenome (GOLD analysis project Ga0209608, IMG submission 184428) | Active sludge microbial communities of municipal wastewater-treating anaerobic digesters from Canada - AD_UKC130_MetaG (SPAdes) (version 2) | ecosystem: Engineered > Bioreactor > Anaerobic... | reverse complement strand
TCCGGCAAGACATGCAATTCCTATACTCAGCAGCAGTAAAAGTGAGGTGAGTAGCACAAGTATTTTTTTCACTGAACATCTCTTCCTTACTTTATAAGTTTTATAAGCAGACAATTCGTACTGTAGCCATATCATCCTTCAATAATAGCTTATAACATTTTGTAATAAAATGGTATTCTATGTTGTGTCGATTTTTCCTTTCGCAAAAGGTTAAATTTAGTTAAATTGTACTACATTTACTAAAACACGTAAAGTAAATTGATAAAGTAAAGTCCAAAAATACAAAAAATTTGCTTCAGGATATAATTCGGGAGGGCAGGAAGCAGGAGAATTTGGGGGGAGACGGAGTTTAAAGTTGCTAATAATGTCATGTTTTGGCAGGACAATCAGGGGTGGGGGCGAATTGTACATATTGTCTGTGTGGTGTTTGTTGATAACGATCGATATTAAACCGCCGGTCTTTCGCGGGGGATTAAAAAAGGAAGTGGAAACAATGGACAGATTACGGTTGGGACTTTACTTAGCTTTGATCTTTATCCTGATTTTTACCGGTGTGACCTGGGCAGAAGATAAGGAGATTCTTAAGGAGTTTAACACCCTTGTGGAAAGGGCGAAGAATACCGATGATAACTTGGATTTCCAGGCTCTGCGCATGCTTTATACAAAAACTCCTTATTATTCTCCCTACGGAAACCGGTTTAAAAGCAGGGAACTCTTTGATTTGCTGCGGCGGAATGAATTTGCGCAAGTGGTGGAGAAGACCACGCCCCTGTTAACGGTGGAATTTGTCAATATTGACCTGCATTATTTACGCATGGTGGCCTTCGACGGGCTTGGGGACCGGGAGATGAAAGCCTGGCACGAGTATATGACCTATGGTTTACTCTATTCCATCCTGGATGGCGGCGACGGCAGGACGCCACAAACCGCCTTTCAGGTAATCAGTATTGGAGAGGAGTATATGGTCTTGAATTATCTCGGCTGTCAACTCTTGCGCCAATCATTGGAGCATATTGGCGGACATAGTTATGATGTGATGGAGATTCAGAGTGAAGCGGGGGATACGGTAAAACTGTATTTCAACGTGGACAAACCCTTGGCCTGGCTGAGTTCACAATTCATGGAGGAGTAACATATAAGCTTCAGGATGTATTCGGGATGTATTAGTAAATTAAAGGAGTGATTGCGGTGTGGACCAGAGAAGCCTTGAAAACCAGAGCAAAAGCCATGCTGAAGGCTTCTTATTGGAAAGCGTTCTTGGTAAGTCTTGTAGTGGCTTTTTTTGGCGGGCTTGATGGTGGTGGAGGAATTAATTTTACTTTGGTAATTATAGCGGAAAAGATACTGCTTCATCCCAAGGTATGGAAAGTATTCTTGAGTTACTGCCAATTATTATTGGGTTGTTTCTCTTATACATATTGTTCGTGATGGTAATTCGCATTTTCCTTGGCTATCAACTGGAAGTAGGAGGAAAACGCTTTTTTATCCAGGCCGCTCAAGGTGACGTCAATGTTGGTTACCTCGGAAGCAGGTTTGAGCAGGGTTATCTAGATATCTTAAAAACAATGCTATTGAGGGACGTTCGCCTATTTTTCTGGTATTTACTATTGATTATCCCTGGTACTATAAAAAATTACGCCTATCGGATGGTTCCCTACATACTGGCTGATAACCCAAAAATCGGTGTGAAAAGGGCTATTGAGCTTAGTGAGGAATTGACCGACGGACATAAGTGGAATATGTTTGTTTTAGATCTTTCCTTTCTTGGTTGGTATATATTGGGCGCACTGGCTTGTTGTATCGGGGTTATTTTTGTTTTTCCTTATCAATTGGCTACCAATGCCGAGTTATATCTTGTGCTTCGGCAGGCTGGTATAGACCTTGGTAAGTGCAGTAATGAGGAGCTTTTGCTTAATCCGTCGGAGCAACCGTTATAGACCATTATTTGCCGAGCATTTTTCATTAGGGGATATCTAAACGGTTCAGAGGGAAGTAGTGGGTGAAAACATGGCACGGCGGAAAACAGGTTGCCTGATCATTCATGGTTTTGGCGGCGATTATAGTGAGGTAAGCGCTCTGGCCGAGCATTTGAATGGTTTGGGTTATCCAATAAGCTGCCCGCAGTTGGCTGGGCATACAGGCAAGCGGGAAGACCTACGAAGAGTAACCTACCGGGATTGGATTAGCCCGGCGGCGAAGGAAGCCATTGCGTTGATTGAGACATATATTAATCAGTTCCACGAAAGTAATTGCTAGCTAAAAACAGAGGGATTGCCCGATTGAGGCAATCCTTATGTTTTAAATGCTTTTTATTCTTTTAGTGCTTTTGCTTCGGCGGTTTTGCCGTTTTTCACCAGCTATAACATAATAAAATTATAAAACCAGGCAGGAAAAGAGGGGATAACATAAAATAACTATTAATGTTTTTAGCTTATATTATTTTATTATAAAAAGCTGGTAAGGGAGTTTGGAGATGAAACTGAAATTAGTCGGGACAGATGGGTTGGTAAGTAGAATCTTGGTGCTTTGCGTCCTTGGTACCATTGCCTTTTGGCTTTATCTATTTACGTGGGCCCCGCGAAATCTGGAGTTTGCCACCGGAAAGTATCAGATGCAGTTTTTAACAAAACCCCGAAATGCCCGGGTCATCTTTTATGATTTTAACTCATCCACTCATTGGTTGTCAGGGGTGGAGCTGATCTCTAAAGCTAAACAGACTCAAAAAAAGGCCGGACAGCTGCTGACCGGTTTTGGTGTGGCTGGGCTTTTGTTATTTCTGCTATTGGCCCGCAAGGTGAAAAAGACCAATCATGTCTGGTTGTTTATGGGGATCTATATTATCAGTTTTCTCCTGGCCAAAGTTTTTTATAACACAACATTCCGACCCTTTGACGATGATATAACATATTTCGAAAAATCCTTTGTGCTGATTAAGTCATTGCCCTTTATGGCCGGGTTCTATTTATTGGTCCGCCGGTGGCTGGGTGCGGTAAAAACCAAGCTGCCTGTTCAGGCCAGACCGGCGGTCTTCGCCTCACCGGTGTTCCGGGGGACCTGTGCCATCGGCGCACTGCTTATTGGATTAATTATTGGTTCCAAAGTGCATTGGCTCAAGTTGTTTTAATTATAATTAAAGGGGTTAAAAAGCAGACAATGAATTTACCGATAAAGCCCGGGTTGACGGCCCGGGCTTTAATTGCATTAATTTATAATTATGATTCTATATTCAACATAAATTGAAGTAAGAGTTATATATTATGAATATTTTTTTGAAGACGATTTTATAGGATTAATACTTATAGGAGGTCCTCGTCACCCAAGGGCAGGGGCCGGACCAGGCCCAAACGCCGCCAGCGCCCGGTCAGATAATAGATGAAGCCCAAAGCAGCCCCAACCATCCAGCCAATGGGAATACCCCACCAGATCCCATCGGTCCCAAGCTTACCGGAGAGAAAAGAGGCAACGGGGATCCGTACGGCCCATTGGGCGATGATGGTTACCAACATGGGGACAAAGACATCACCGGCGCCGCGGAGGATACCGGTGGTCTGGAACATAAAGGAGAAAACCGCATAGAAACTGCCGACGATTAACAAATAACGGGCGCCAATGCGGATAACTTGGGGGTCGGTGTTGAAAAGGGCGATTAACTCTTTCCCCATGGTCGCCATGACAAGGGTGGTTGCAAAGGAAATGCCTGTGGCCATGAGGATGGCTGCCACATAGCCCTTTTTTACTCGCTCCGGTTTGCCTGCCCCGAGGTTTTGGCCGACAAAAGAAGAGAGGGCCATGGAGATATTCATCGCTGGCATCATGGCGAAGGTGTCCAGGCGGCCGGCGGCGGTGAAGGCGGCCACGGCGTCGGCGCCAAAGCCGTTGACAATTCTCGTCAGTGCCATCATGCTTGCGGCGACGACTGTTTGTTGAACCCCCGACGGTAAACCGATCTTCAGGCTCAAGCCGAAGATCTCCCAGTCAAACTTCATGGATTCTACGGAGAGGTCAAACAGGGGATGGATTTTTTGCAGATAGACCAAGACCGCTCCAAAGGCAATGCCTTGGGCAATGACCGTGGCCCAGGCGGCGCCAGCCACCCCCCAGCCGAAGTTTAAAATAAACACCAGATCCAGCAGGATATTGACAACAGTTGCCAAAATAAGAAAGTATAACGGGGTTTTGGCATCACCCAGGCCGCGCAGGATGGCGCTGACGAAGTTATAGCCAAAGGTGAATAAGGTACCGCTTAAAATGATCTGCAAATAAGTGATGGCTAAAGGCAGGATTGTTTTTGGTGTCTTGAGCAGAAGCAGGATGGGTTTGGCCAGGAATATTCCGGCGGCGGTAATGATTAATGAAGCGAGAAAAATGAAGATGAATCCGGTATCCATGGTACACTTGACGCGCTCCATGTCCTTGGCGCCGTAATACTGGGCAACCAGCACGTTTATGCCCATCGTTAAACCAAGAATCGAGGCGACCATGAGGAAAACTATGGGCGAACTGGCACCGACCGCCCCCAGGGCGTTTTTCCCAACGGTTTTGCCGATGATGATGCTGTCGACGGTGTTGTAAAGTTGTTGGAAGACGTTTCCAATTAACATAGGAATGGCAAAGGTGAAGATTAAGCGGCCTTCGCTGCCGTTGGTTAAATCTTTCATGGTCAATCTCCTTATTCTTGTCCAACTAAGATTGTATATGGGTTAATATGCAAAAAACCCATTTATTAATTCTTTCACAAATAATATTTGTCGTCAACTTTTGCCCGGTTAAGAGACAAAACCGGGAAGACTATGGGGGTTAATATCCGTGACTGTCTTCTCCGGTGAAGCCCTTGTAGGGCGGGGAGAAACAGTCCAAAGAAGGAGCGATAAATAATGAAAGACGCACGAGTCGAACAACTGGCTGACATTTTGCTGGATTACTCCGTCGCAATTAAGCCGGGGGAGAATCTCCTGATTGAACTGACCGGAGCCGGCGTACCGCTGGCGGAAGCGCTGATCCGTGGCGCCTATAAACGTGGCGCCCGCCCCTTTGTGCAGGTAAGGGAGCTCAGGTTGCAGCGGGCTTTGATCCGGGAGATTGATGAGGAGCACTTGAAAAAATGGGCCGAATTTGAGCTGGTGCAGATGCGGGCGATGCAGGCCTACATCGGCATCCGGGGGACGGAAAACGCCTTTGAGATGCAGGATGTTCCGGGAGAACGCCATCGCTGGTATACGGAACAATACGTAAAGCCTTTGCATCTGGAGATCCGGGTACCCAAGACTAAATGGTGCATTCTCCGTTTTCCCACCGCCGGCCTGGCTCAACAAGCCGGGATGAGTACGGAGGCCTTTGAGGACCTTTTCTTCCAAGTCTGTAATCTGGACTATGCCCGGATGGACCAGGCAATGGAGGCGCTGGTCCGGCGCATGGCCGCAACGGACAGGGTCAGGGTTGTCGGACCTGGAACGGATCTGGAGTTTTCCATTAAAGGTATTCCGGCGATTAAATGTTCGGGCAAGATGAACCTGCCCGACGGGGAGGTCTTCACTGCGCCGGTTAAAACTTCCGTCAACGGGGTACTCACCTACAATGTTCCCGCTGTTTATCAAGGAACCTCCTTCCAAAATATCCGCTTCCGCTTTGCAGACGGGAAGATCGTGGAAGCCACCGCAGATGGCGGCGGTACCCAGCGGCTCAATGAGATCCTGGACACCGATGAGGGTGCCCGTTATCTTGGGGAGTTTTCTTTCGGCTTGAACCCATATTTAAAACGCCCCATGCAGGATGCACTCTTTGATGAAAAGATCGATGGCAGCCTGCACATCACGCCGGGCAGTGCTTATGATGAGGCGGATAATGGTAACCGTTCGGCCATCCATTGGGATTTGGTCTTGGTGCAACGTCCCGAACTTGGCGGCGGGTCCGTCTATTTTGATGGGGAGTTAATCCGGGAGAATGGCCGGTTTGTCCCTGCCGATCTGCAAGTGCTCAATCCGGAGGCGCTGATTGCGGGTTAAGGGAAAGCCCTCGGGCTGATTAAAGAGTAAAAATTCCAAAGGCATGGTCGTTAAAAAATCTTAACTTCTGCATTTAGTTAACCGATTAATACATTGCATTAATATATTATCGTGGACTGGCTGGAGGAGAAGATGCGTTATCTGCCTATCGAACATGTAACAGAAGGAATGCGGCTGGGCAAGACCATCTACCGGGAGGAAGATGGCAAGGTTCTATTGTCCTGCGGTTTAAGGTTGAAATCTTCATACATTGATCGGTTGCGGGCCTTAAACTATACCCACCTTTACATCATGGAAGCTGATGATACGGAGGAAGATCTGAAGTTTGTTGAGCCCATCAAGGAAGAAACCAGAGTTCATGCCCGTATTGTGATCAAAGAGGCCATCAGTGCTGCCCGTCAGAACAACCCGATTCAGATGGGAACTATCCAGCGGGTTGTTGACGACATTGTGGATCAGATTCTCAGTAATAACGATGTGGTTTACAATGTTGTGGATCTAAAAACCCACGACAACTATACCTATGCCCATTCTGTCAATGTCTGCATCCTCGCGGTGTTGACCGGCAAAACTATTGGTTTAAACCGCTATGATCTCCGGGACTTAGCCATCGGCGCCATCCTGCACGATGTCGGCAAGGTCTTTATTGATTCTGAGATTCTGAACAAACCGCGCGAACTATCCCCGGAGGAGTTCTCCATCATCCGTGAACATGCCCGCTATGGTTTTGATGCGTTGCGCTCCAAAGTAAATATTAGTGTCGTCTCAGCCCATGTGGCCTACCAGCACCATGAACGGGAAGACGGGACCGGTTATCCGCGGGGGTTGAGTTCCCCAGAGATCCACCGTTTTGCCAAGATTGTGGCTGTCACTGACTCCTACGATGCGATGACCACTGAGCGGGTCTACCGGGGTGCGCTGATGAACCATGAGGCTATTGAGCGCCTGGCCAATGAGGCGCCTGTAAAGTACAGCCCGGCAGTGATTAATAGTTTTTGCAAAGCCGTGGCCATCTATCCCGTTGGCAGTGTGTTGCGGTTAAATACCAGGGAAAGTGTTGTTGTGGTCAATGTGACCCAAAAAGAATTGCGGGTTAAAGTCTTGGACGGGGCGAACAAAGGAGCCTACTACGATCTCTATAACGAACCCGACCTTTGGGTGAAATCCAGGATAAGCTAATTTTTCCAGAGAAGCAAGGCTTTAGGCCGGGCGAAAGCCCGGCTTTTTTCCTGCCAAGGGCTGGGGAGAATTAGGTTTTTGTTTCCTGCTGCAGATTCTGACAGGTATTGCCCGGCTGGTCTTGTGACACGCTATGGCTGGAGGTGGTATGATGCAGAGACTGAAGACGGGCCTGTTTTGTTTTGGCTTTTTGCTGATATCCTTGACCCTGATGGGTGCGGACTGTGATCCTTTGACGCCGTTGCGCTCAAATAAACAAAATGAGTCTGCCCGGGAGACCGGTAATTTGGAAGAGGCCAGGGAACTTGTGCGCTCTTTTCTTGATGCCCGCATCGCCGGTGCCGGGGAAGATGAGTTGGAGGAGTATATGACCGATGAGGCAGAGGGGGATTTCCAAGGACGTTCCGGCCTTACGCTGACCGGTTCCGCCGAGGCGCCGCTGCTCGGGTACAAAATCTCCTCCGAGTCCCAGGTGACAACCGGGGAATTTGGCTTCTCCGTTGCCATTCAGTCCAGCTACACCAACCGCCCAGCGGCGGAGAATGTCCGGGAGGACTTGATTGTCCGCAGTGAGGGGGGCGAATACCGTATTTCGTCCACACGTTTTTTGGGCCGGTCGTCCCTGCGGGTGGAGGAAGGAGGACTGGTTTGGCAGGATGAGAAGAATAAGACCTCCCGGTTGTTGCAACTGAAGGATTTGCCGGCAGAATTCTCCCCCATCGGCGCCGAGGGCGAAAAGTATGGGACCGGGCGGGAAGGCTTCGCCACCTTGGCCATCAGGCCGGATAATAAAGAAGTGGCCTTTGGCACCTGGGGGACCCATGGCTTGGTGGGGGTAGTGCCCACTGACGGCAAAGGAGCCTTTACCGTTTTGGATCTGCTCTTTGAAGCCCAAGCCCGCTTGCTGGTTTATTCCCCCGATGGCGCCTTTCTGGCCGTGGAAGAAGCGGCTCCCACCGGCTCGACCAGGATCCGTGTCTACGAGGTGCAGGACAAACGCCTGATGGACCTAGGTTTTAGCACGGCTTTTCCCCCCGACCGCTATCATCTGAACATCAGCCGTTGGGAGAGTGACGGTAAAACCCTGCTGATCAGGGTTAACCGTTTCAGCGAAGAGGCTGAAGCGGATAAGCTGGGGCTCTGGGCGGTGGAGGTTGAAAGCGGAGAACGTCAGAAGGTTATCCAGTAAAAATAAAAAAGGAGGTTAAGGGGAGGGGGCCAGCGCTTGCCTAGATTTTCCCAAAATGGTATACTGGGAAAAGAATTTAAGGGGTGAGAGCATGCGCTGGCTTGATGAACAGGGGAGGCTTTTCGGGAAAATCCATTGGCTGGATCTGGTGTTGATCCTGACCAGTATCGTTGTCCTGGCAAAAATGGCTGTTTCTTTATGGCCGATGTCGTGGGGGAGTTCCCGGGTCCCCGTTCATGTTGAAATCTTTGTGCCGAACCTTCCCGCCCGGCTGACCGACAGCGCCCAACCCGGTCAATGGGTTAAAGAGGCCAAAACCGGGGTGTACTTGGGGAAAATAGTGGAAAAACGCGTCGTTCCCCACCAGGAGAAGCATGTTCAGGGCAATAAGATTGTCACGATTCCTTCACCCGACCGCAAGGATCTGACCTTGGTGGTACGACGGGAGGCTATGGTCAAGAAAAACCGGGGTATTTACTTTGGCCGGGTGCCGGTGCGTGCGGGACAAGAGGGCGTTTTCCATACGCTGTATGCCGAATTTGCCGGACAAATCCTGGCGGTGAGGGTTCAAAAGGATCATCTCTCCCCATAAGCACAGATGACCGGTGGTTCCTTTGCGCTTTCCCGGTGGCAGGACGTCCGGACCTTGCTGGAGCGGACTCGTGGGTGGGCTGCGCTGCACCGGCCATACCGCCCGGCGGAGGGCTTGGCTGTCCTGCTGTTGTTGGCGGCGGTGGCTTTTCCCCATGAATACAGGCCTTTTTTGCCGGCTGTGTTGCCTTTGGCTTTGGTGGCCCCGGGTGTTAGCAGGGCACTGGCCCTGTGGTTGGCGACTAATGCCTTATCGTTCTTGCTCACACCTTCCTGCACCGGGAAGGTGTTGCTTTTACTTGAGGGAATATTCCCCGCTGTCGGCGGAAATTTACTCGGCAGTTTTTTTCGGGAAGCCAAAACTGATGTTTGCTGGGTTTTGGTGGGTTTTGGCTGGCCCATTGCCTTGTTGGGCTTAGCCCAATGGTGGGCGGCCAAGCCGGCTCCCTGGGCTTGGCTCTCCGCCGCCGAACGGTGGCTATTGCCGACCCGGATCACCGGCAGCTTTGGCAATCCCAACCTATTCGCCGGCTTTCTCCTGGTGTTGTTGCCTTTGGAGGCCGGGCTGCTTTTAAGGGAAGAACGATTGCTCCGCCGCGGGCTTGCCACCGGTTCCCTGCTTTTGCACAGTCTTGTTTTGGCCTTAACCTTTTCCCACGGGGCCTGGCTGGCGGCTGTTGGCACAATGGTTCTCTTCAGCTTATGCCTCCAGCGCTTGCGCCGCCGGGAGCTTTTGACCCTTGTTGCTTTGGGCGGGGTTCTGGCCCCGGTTTTGCTCAATCATCCGTGGGGCGGGACCCTAAGCCACCGGTTGCGGATCTATCGTGGCGCTTTGGGGCTTTTTTTAAAGTATCCCCTGGGGACGGGGGCGGGAGGATTTTTGGCGTATTATCCGCACCAGGCCGGGGCGGTGGTGGCCGCTCATTGTCACAACATTATCCTCCAGATTATGGTGGAGCAAGGAGTGGTGGGGCTGGCCGTCTTTGTGTACCTATTGCTTAGCTGGTTCAGGCAGGGAAGGAAGCTTACTGCACCGAAGATGGCGGGCTTTCTGGCGCTGATGGGGGGACAGCTGCTCTACGGGGTTGTTGATTATGTCTGGGCCACACCGTTGTTGACCGCCTTGTTCTGGTTGGCGGAAGGTTATTGTTTCGGCCCGGGGGAGGTTACTCCGGGGTGAGCCCGCAGATCTTTTTGTTTGGCTATTACGGCTACGGCAACCTGGGCGATGAACTGATGGCCGACTATTACCGGACGCTGTTGGCTGAGCTCTTTCCCGGATTGGAGCGGAGGCTGCTGGTGGGACCGGCCTTTTGCCGGTCCTTGCTGGCGGGGGAGCGGCCGGGCAACCGTTGGCACTTGCCGCAGTTGGCCTGGTCTACCCGCCCGGGGGATTTGTGGGTGGCCGGTGGCGGTAATCTCCTGCAGAATGCCACCAGCCGCCGGAGCCTTTACTATTACCTTTCCTTATTAAAGTTAGCCCGGGGGCGGGGGGCCCGGGTCGTATTGCTGGGGCAAGGCTTTGGCCCGCTTGTCGGCAGGTTGGATGTGGCCTTGGCCCGTTGGGTCCTGGCCCGTGTGGATCTGGTGGAGGCTCGTGATGACGAGTCCTGGTGTGCCTTTCGGGCTATGGGGTTAGAGCCGTCCAGGCTATACCGGGGTGTTGATCCCCTTTGGGACCTGGTGCTCCCCCCGGCTCCGGCTACAGGCGATGGGCTCTTGCTCATCCTGCGCCAGCCGGAGTTCCCTGCCCTGCAAAGGCTGGCTCAGGCCGCCCTGGCCCAGGGATTAGCCGTGAAAGCCGTAGCCTTAGCGCCAAGTGATGAACCCTTCCTGAAACGGGCATGCCCCCGGTTTTATCATGGGCTTGTCCGTGATCTCCAGGAGTTTGTTGCGGCTTTGGCTGGTGTTGGCTTGGTGGCTTCTTCCCGCTTGCATGGGCTGATCTTGGCGGCCAAGGCCGGCTTTCCCGTTGTTGGCATCGGCGGTCCACCGAAGATCCAGGCATGCTGCCGTGGGCTGGGCCAGACCTGGTATGCGGCGGATGATAGGGAATTGGCCACCTTGTCCCTGCGCCGGCTGCAGGCCGCCGGGGGAGCAGGGCTGAGCCGGCGGGTCAGGGAGCTGCAAAGTCAGGGGCGGAAAGTAAAGGGGGAGCTGGCAGCGGTCCTGACAAGGCTGGTGGGGGACGGATGAAGGATTGCCGGGTCTTGGAATGTCCGGTACACCGGGTCTCGCTGGCGGAGGCCGGTAAGCTGATCTTGGACGCTGTCCGAACGGGCGGCCGTTGCCGGGTGGCCTCCCTCAACCCGGAGATTGCCATCAACGCCGGGGGAAATCCCCGCCTGATGCAGGCTTTACATACAGCGGATCTGGTAATCCCTGATGGGACGGGGATCGTCATTGCCCTATGGGCCCAAAGACAACGGGTCTTTCGGGTGACCGGGGTAGACCTGGCCGAGACGGTTATGCAGCGCCTGGCTAAGCAGCATGGCCGGATTTATCTCCTGGGGGGACGGCCCGGGGTCAGCGACCGGGCGGCCCGGCTTCTGCTCCAACGTTTTCCAGGTTTGGTCATCGCCGGGCAGCACCATGGGTACTTTGCTGCTGACCAGGAACATCTGGTGGTTAGGGCGATCCGGACGGCCCAGCCCCATATATTGCTGGTTGGGATGGGTTCCCCCCGGCAGGAAGTTTGGCTCGCTGACCATTGGGAAGGGCTGGATGTGCCCGTGGGGATCTGTGTGGGCGGCGGGATCGACCTATGGGCCGGCCTCTTCAAGAGAGCGCCTCTTTGGCTGCGCTACCTTGGCTTGGAGTGGCTGTACCGGGTCTATCAGGAGCCAGCCCGCCTCAGTCGCCTGAAGTTTTTACCAGTCTTTTTGTATCGCGCCTTTGCGCGCACCGAAAGGAGGTTGCGGGATGGTGTCTAAAACTGCCTTTTCCCGGATCGGAAGGGAGCTTAGAGACTATTTCTTGATTTTAATCGGGACTAATATTACCGCTCTGGCCCTTATTTGGTTTCTTGTTCCCAACCGGATTGCCGCCGGCGGGGTCAGCGGCCTGGCCACCATCTTTTATCATCTTTGGTCCTGGCCCATCAGCTTGGTGATCCTGGTCGTTAATATTCCTTTGATTTTAGTGTATTTGAAAATATTTGGGGCTGGGAACGGCGTAAAAACCTTTGTGGGTGCCACCTTTTTGTCGGTGGCCGTGGAGTTTTGGGCCAAGCATGCGGGGGGATTAACGGATGATCCCTTTTTGGCCGCCCTTTTTGGCGGCGCCCTGGCTGGCGTGGGGATGGGCCTGACCTTTCGATACCATGGCACCACGGGCGGTACCGACCTGGCGGCCAAGTTGGTCCACAGGTTTACTGGTCTGTCCATCGGAAAGGCCCTGTATCTCTTTGACGGTCTGGTGATCCTGTTGGCCGGGATCGTTTTTGGCGGACCGGAAGCAGCGTTGTATGCAGTGGTTGCCCTGGTGGCAACAGGGCGGGCCATTGATCTCGTGCTGGAGGGCTTGAATTATGCCAAAGCTGCCTTGATCATTTCCGATCAGGCGCCCCGGATTGGCCAGCGGATCTTAGACGAATTGCAACGGGGTGTAACAAGTTTAAACGGGTCTGGCCTTTATTCCGGAACAGCTAAGGAGGTGCTGCTTTGTGTGATCGGCCGGGCGGAGGAGATCCGGCTGAAAGAGCTGGTCCGAGCAGAGGATCCACGGGCTTTTATGATCTTCACCGATGTCCGGGAGGTCCTGGGGGAAGGGTTCAAGCAATTCTAAAAAGTGTGCGGGAGATTATGGGTTGTGCCGGGCGGCAAAAGGAGGAATTGAGGGCTTTTTTTCAGGCCCTCTTTTCTTGACAGTCCTTGGAAGGGTGTGATACATTTATCGTAATATGGAGGGAATGCTGTGCGGGAATTAACGATTGCCATGCCGAAGGGCCGGCTGTTTAATTCTGTAGTAAAATTATTGCATGCTGCCGGTTATCTCGACCGGACACTGGAGGAAGACTCCCGGAAGCTTATTTTATGTGACAACCAAAGCGGGTTGCGGTTTATCTTGGCGAAACCCACTGATGTGCCTACATATGTGGAGTACGGCGCCGCTGACCTGGGAGTTGTGGGGAAAGATGTGCTCCGGGAGGAAAATAAAGATGTCTGTGAACTGTTGGACTTGGGCTTGGGATACTGCCGTTTGGTTGTGGCGGTCAAGGAGAACTCGCCCTTGGTTGATGTTACCCAATTGCCGTTCAATAGCAGGATTGCCACCAAGTACCCCCGGATCACCGGGGAGTATTTTCTTTCCCGCGGGCTGCAGGTGGATTTGATTAAATTGCACGGTTCCATCGAGTTGGCGCCGATTGTGGGTTTGGCGGAGGCGATTGTGGATATTACCAGCAGCGGGCAAACCCTCCGGGAGAACGGGCTCCGGGTCTTGGCTGAGGTGGAGGAGTGCACCGCCCGGCTGATTGCCAATCCGGTGAGTTACAAGATAGAACATCAGCGCATTTCAGAACTGGTCCGGGCAATGCGCCGCGTTGTCCTATCTGAACAGGGGGGGAACAAAGTATGACACGTTTGCTGAGTACGGCTACAGATATGTTTGAAGTCCGAAAGTTGTTGGACCGGCGGGCCTTTCTAACCGAGGAAGGGGATGACGGGGTCGGCGCCAAGGTCCGGGAGATCCTTAAAAACGTGCGGGAACGGGGAAATGATGCCCTGATCGAATACACAATGCGCTTTGATAAAGTGGCCTTGAGCGTTTCGGATCTACGCGTTACGGAGTATGAGATTGAGCGGGCGGTAAAAAGGGTCTCCCCAGAGTTTATGGAGGCCTTGCGCCTGGCCAAAAAGAATATAGAAAACTTTCACCGGCGGCAGCTGGCCCAATCCTGGGTGACTTTTGAAGACCATGGTATTATGCTAGGCCAGCGCATCATCCCCATAGACCGGGTGGGCCTGTATGTGCCCGGCGGTGCCGGAGGCACCACGCCCCTGGTCTCCACCTTCTTGATGAATGCCATACCGGCGCTGGTGGCCGGGGTGAAAAATATCATCGTCTGTACCCCGCCCAAACAGGACCGGAGTGTTGACCCGCATCTATTAGCGGCGGCGAAGGAGGTCGGGGTGACCGAGATCTACAAGGTCGGCGGAGCGCAGGCTGTTGCCGCCATGGCCTTTGGTACCGCCACCGTTCCCCGGGTGGACAAGATTGTTGGTCCGGGCAATGCCTTTGTGACTACTGCGAAGCGGCAGGTTTACGGTTATGTGGGCTTGGACACCCTGGCGGGACCCAGCGAGATCCTGGTTATTGCCGATGACAGTGCGAATCCGGCCTGGGTGGCGTCGGACCTGTTGTCCCAAGCGGAGCATGGTCCCAAGGATGAAGCAGGCGCCATCTTGTTGACGCCCAGCATGAGCCTGGCGAAGAAAGTCCTGAAGGAAATAGACAGTCAACTGGTGGAGCTGAACAAGGCCGAGATCGCCGCCAACTCGCTGGAGCGATCCGGTGGCCTTGTGGTGACCAATGATCTGGAAGAGGCCATTGAATTGGCCAACTTCTGCGCACCCGAACATTTAGAGTTATACCTGGCGGATCCCTTTGCCTGGCTTGGGAAGATCCGGCATGCAGGTGCGGTTTTCCTCGGGCCCTACAGTCCCGAGCCCATTGGGGACTATGTGGCCGGTACCAACCATGTCTTGCCCACCATGGGTTTGGCCCGATATGCTTCGGCCTTAAGTGTGGAGGATTTTGTGAAGAAAACCAGTTTTATTTCCTATACGAAGGAAGCCTTGGCCGCCCATGGCCCGGCGGCAGTGACCTTGGCCCGGGCGGAGGGCTTGGAGGCCCATGCCCGCTCGGTGGAAGAGCGTTTAAAGAAAATGGAGGGATGAGTTATGGCACGTCAGGCCCAGATCAACCGTGAGACCAATGAAACCAAAATTGGGTTGGAACTCAACCTGGATGGGCAGGGGCAGTATCAGATCACCACAGGTGTCGGTTACTTCGACCATATGTTGTCCCACCTGGCCAAACATGCTCTCCTGGATCTGAACCTCACCGCCCAGGGGGATTTAGAGGTTGATGCCCACCACACTGTGGAAGACGTGGGGATTGTGTTGGGTACGGCCTTGCGCCAGGCCATGGGGGACCGGAGCGGGATTACCCGCTACGGCTCGGAGATCCTGCCGATGGATGATGCCCTGGTGATGGTGGCGGTGGATTTAGGCGGGCGGCCTTATTTGGGTTATCAAGCCGACTTGGGAACTGGCGATCTCGGCGGCTTTGACCTGGAACTGGTGGAGGAATTTTTCCGGGCGTTGGCGACAAACGGTGGGATGAATATCCACATCCGGCTTTTAGCTGGAAAGAACCGCCATCATTGCCTTGAGGCAATCTTTAAAGCCTTTGGCCGGAGCCTGCGCAAGGCACTGGAGTTGGATCCAAGGGTGACCGGGGTTCCTTCCACTAAGGGGATCTTATAAACGAGGGATTTATCTTTTTCATTCTTGACTGACCGTAGGGGGTCTCCCAGTGATAGCAATCATCGACTACGGCGCCGGTAATTTACGGAGTGTGTACAATGCCCTGACAAAGCTGGGCTTTGCTGCGCAGATTCTAAGTGACCCTGCGGATTTGCACCGAGCGGACCGGGCCATCTTACCCGGTGTGGGCGCCTTCGGCGCTTGTAAGGATAGTCTGAAGAAGAGTGGTTTTATCCCAGCTATTCATGATTTTTTACAAATGGGCCGCCCCTTTTTGGGGATCTGTGTTGGCCTGCAACTTTTGTTTTCTGTGAGCGAAGAGGTGTTTGGCAATGAAACTGCCCCGGTGGGCTTAAAGCTCGTGCCGGGCAAGGTCCGGCGTTTCCCGGCGACCATGGGGCTGAAGATCCCGCAGATTGGCTGGAACAGCTTGCGGCTTGTGCAGCCTTCCCCGCTTTGGCGTGGGTTGCCTGACGGGATATATACCTACTTTGTCCATTCCTACTATGTAGAGCCGGAAGATGACCGGGATGTGCTTTGCACCAGCGATTACGGCATTGACTATTGCGCCGGCATCCAGCGGGGCAACCTCATGGGTGTGCAGTTTCATCCCGAAAAAAGCGGTCAAGTCGGACTGACAATTCTGAAGAACTTTGGGGAGATGTCCATATGATTGTTATACCTGCCATCGATCTATTGGGGGGACGGTGTGTCCGCCTGCAACAAGGCGATTACCAACGGGAGACCGTCTATGACTCCGACCCCCTGGCCGTGGCCCGGCGTTGGGCGGAGACAGGGGCCGGTCGTTTGCACCTGGTGGACCTGGACGGGGCAAAAGAGGGGCGACCGGTGCATATGGCAACGGTGACGGCCATCGCCCGGCAGCTCACGATTCCGGTGGAGATCGGCGGTGGCATTCGCGATCTGGCTACCATCACCGCCTACCTTGAAGCCGGTGTCCGCTGGGTGATCCTGGGCTCCGTCGCTGTGGAAAAACCGGAATTGGTGGCGGAGGCCTGTCAGAAATTTCCCGGCCAGATCGTGGTGGGCATTGATGCCCGGGCAGGCCGGGTGGCGACCCGGGGCTGGCTGGAGGAATCTTCCGTTGATGCAGTAGAGCTGGGTAAGCGGATGGGGGCCCTCGGTGTCCAGGAGATTATCTATACGGATATTGCCCGGGACGGCATGCTCAGTGGGCCGAATATCCCGGCTTTGGAGGAGATGGCCCGGCAGACGGGCTTGTCGGTGATTGCCTCCGGCGGTGTCAGTTCTTTGCAGGATTTGATCGAATTGAAGAAATTGGAGGGCATTGGCGTCCGCGGAGCCATTGTCGGTAAAGCCTTGTACGACGGCCGGTTGGACTTGGCGGAGGCCCTTCGCCAAGTGGAAGGGGGTACCCCTGTTGTTGGCTAAAAGGATCATTCCCTGTTTGGATGTTAAAGACGGGCGAGTAGTCAAGGGTACCAATTTTTTGAACCTGCGGGATGCGGGGGACCCGGTGGAACTGGCGGCCTTTTATGACCGTGAGGGCGCCGATGAACTGGTTTTTCTGGACATTACCGCCTCCCATGAACGCCGGAAGACCGTGGTGGAGATGGTGGCCAAAGTCGCCAAAGAGGTCTTTATCCCCTTTACCGTGGGCGGCGGCATTACCTCCATCGATGACATCCGGGAGATTTTGTTGGCGGGAGCGGACAAGGTCTCCATTAACACCGCCGCTGTAAACAACCCGGATCTCCTGGCGGAGGGCGCCCGGAAGTTTGGCCGCCAATGTATCGTTTTGGCTGCGGATGTCAAACGGCGGGTCGCCGATGATCCTGCCCAAGGGTGGGAGGTCTACATCCATGGCGGGCGGACCAATACCGGTCTGGATGCGCTGGAGTGGATCAGCAAAGCAGCGGAGCTGGGCGCTGGGGAAGTCTTATTGACCAGTATGGATGCAGACGGTACCCTCAATGGTTATGACAATGAGCTGAACCGCGCCGTGGCCGAAAAGGTGGGTATCCCTGTCATTGCCTCCGGTGGCGCCGGCACCCTTGAACACCTCAAGGATGCCTTTGTGGTGGGGAAGGTTGACGCGGTATTGGCTGCTTCTATCTTCCATTTTGGGACTTATCGCATTGGTGAGGTTAAGCGATATTTGGCCGAAGCGGGGATTCCCGTTCGCCCCTTGGCATAATTGGCAACGGGTTGACGGGTTACACCATAACGGCGCTAAATGTATAGAAA
>Ga0209608_1001661_pt1 | contig 17693 bp, 17 predicted proteins | sample AD_UKC130_MetaG_FD_184428 | JGI IMG/M metagenome (GOLD analysis project Ga0209608, IMG submission 184428) | Active sludge microbial communities of municipal wastewater-treating anaerobic digesters from Canada - AD_UKC130_MetaG (SPAdes) (version 2) | ecosystem: Engineered > Bioreactor > Anaerobic... | reverse complement strand
AGGAGGCTCACGATACCCCTGAATATGAGAACAGGAAAGCCAATTCAATCAAACACTTAGCCAACCACCCCCACGCCAGTGCTTGATCTCCTACCGCTAGTTATTGCACCAAAAACAAGTCGACCCCGCAACGAACGATCAAAAACGAAACCAATGGAGTTTGGAGGCGCGACTTCAACGGGATCTGGACCAACTTCCCGCAGAGCCTTGCTCAAACCAAAAAACTCAGAGACACTCGAAACTTTCCACCATCGGTTTTCGTGGCTGTTAGTAGAACCACCCGTTGAGACGTATGATTGCCCAGCAGATTCACGCGGACCACAGGCGTTTTCCTTGAGCATCAGTGTGTCGGCCCAACAAGACCGCTTGCGGTTCAATTTGCTCTCGATCCTCCTAGTCGCGTTGGGAGGACTGGGTTTGTCCTTTGGTGCCTATTTCACGTATGCACGGGATGCCCTCGGATCGATGAACTTCCTGTTTGCCGCAGCCTGCTTTACATCGGTGCTTGTTCTTTGGCGTAGGCCGCACTGGCACGCGTACCTGAGCACCTTCACGCTGATCAACGTCTCCTGCATGGCAGTGTACGGCTATCTGGCTATAAGTGTCTATTCTGTGCGCATTTGCCTCTTAATGACACTGCTGCCGATCATCATCCTTGTTGCAATCGTCTTCGTTGCACTGTGGTCGCATGAAAAATTGAGCGACCATCAAGCGCGAGCACTGTTACGTCTCGAATCTTACGAAGCCAACGAACAGCGCCTTCGACTTGCTCTGAACGCGGCACAAATGGGGGTCTGGGAGTTTGACCTGCGTAGAAATAAGTTGTACTGGTCACCCGAGATTTTTCGTTTCTTCGGGTTGCCGCAGTTCGAACCGAGTGTGGAGAAGTTGATGAGCCTCCTGGATTCCAGGGACGCGGTCTCGCTTCAGGAAGCTGTTGATACGGCGGTCGCCAATAGGGCGTCGTTTCACACAGAGTTCCGACTTGGGGTCGGTACATCTCAGCGTTGGGTCGAAGACTATGGTGAAGTGGAGTGTGACCCCGATGGTACGCCGGCGCGGATTGTCGGCGTTGCCCGCGACGTGACTGAACGTAGGCTTGCCCAAGAGGAACTCGTACGTTTCCAACGCATCCGCGATGACCAGCGCGTATTGTTCCAGACCATTCTTGACAACGCGCCATTCGGGATATGGATGCTGGGACTCGACGGTCGCTTGTCGTTTGTCAATCGGGCTTTCTGCGTCGCAGTCGGCGTGACCGAGTCGCAGTTCGTCGCGGCAGCGCATTACGCCGACGTACTACCGTCGAACGTGGCAAGCAACTGCAAACGCTCAGACCAAGAGTGCTTTGCCCAAAGGGATTTGCACCGATCAACTGAGAAAATCCCGTTCGTTGACGGCCGCGAACACGTGCTTGAGATTACCAAGGTGTGCGTCGTTGACGCTGGCGGCAAGATTCAAGGTCTCATTGGATTGGCGGTGGATGTAACCGAGCAAAGAGATTACGCCAGCAAGTTGGAGCACATTGCGCACTTCGATCCATTGACTGGGGCGCCCAATCGGGCTTTGCTCGCTGACCGAATGATGATCGCGCTGGCGCAAGCACGACGGGAACGGGCGCCCCTTGCCGTGTGCTACCTGGACCTTGATGGATTTAAGATTGTGAACGATACGTGGGGGCACTCGGTCGGTGACCGTGTGCTTGTCGAAGTTGCGCGCCGACTGCAGAACGAGATCCGTGAAGGCGACACCCTGGCCCGCATGGGCGGGGACGAATTCGTGGTGTTACTCACTGGTTTAGAGTCGACGGAAGTCTGCAGCATCGTGATCGAGCGATTGCTGAACGCCGTCAGATTGCCCATCTTGATCGATGCGACTTCGTTGCAAGTCTCAGTGAGCGTAGGTGTCGCGCTTTACCCAAATGATGATTGCGAAGCCGACATGCTGCTGCGCCATGCTGATCAGGCAATGTACGCCGCCAAACAATCCGGCCGAAATCGATTTCACATGTTTGACGCAGAGGGTGATCGTTTCGCGCGCGCTCGCGAAGAGACGATAGCGGAAATCAGGCACGGCTTGGCACTCGGACAATTGGTGTTGTACTACCAGCCAAAAATCGATCTGAGAACGCAGGACGCGATAGGCGTTGAAGCATTGATACGATGGCTGCATCCCTCGCGGGGACTTCTGTTGCCATCGGAGTTCTTGCCAACTATCGCCAACTCCGAGCTCGAAATTGACGTGGGGGATTGGGTGCTGGCGACTTCTTTGCGGCAGCTAAAAACGTGGAGCGTAACGGAACGGAGCTTCGCGATGTGCATCAACGCGTCGGCGCATCAATTGCTTTCTGCGGGGTTCGTTGATCGCCTGCGGCGATTGCTAGTTGAGACTGACTTGGACTCTCGTCGACATCATATCGAGATTGAGATTACAGAAACAGCAATCATGACTGACGTCGCTCGCATAGGGCAGATCATTCGGGAATGCCGGGTGCTGGGAGTTCGGTTTGCTCTGGACGATTTCGGCACTGGATACTCGTCGTTGACACATTTGCGTAGTCTCGACATTGACGCAGTAAAAATTGACTCGTCTTTCGTTCGTGGCATGTCGGAGGAGCCTCACGATCGAGCGATCATCCAGGGCGTTGTCGCCATGACAAAAGCTTTCGGTCGCGTGAGCGTAGCCGAAGGAATCGAGACAGAGTCTCAATTTCAGGCGTTGTTGGGGATGGGATGCGACGTCGGCCAAGGATTCTTCTGGGCGCCCCCAATGCCAGCTGAGATGTTTGATCAGTGGCGCTGACGCTACGACCAGGACAAGCTATCGCCAACCTTTGTTTAGGGGCGACCAGCGGCAGAGCAAACCGAGCGTGTCAAAGTATGCGTGCATCTGCTGGATGGCACCTTCTCCAAGCGTGCGCGCAATGCGTATCGCGCAGTACGCGTGACCGGTTGCGTGAATGCCACGGACTTCAACTTCGGCTGTAACACGATCACCGTCGGCGATCCGCGCGTCAATGTGTCGCGTCAGAGCGCGCGGATAGGCTCGTTAACGACCTGTGTACCTCAAGGTATTGAGGTTTCGTTTGGACGTTTTCGAGCGGTATCGAGACGGGAAATGGACAAATCGCTTCGTCGCTAATCAGCAGAAACGCTGCAGCCAGATCGCTGCGATCAATCGCGTCCAAGTCCAAAGTAACCTGAAACGAGAAGCCGGTTGCTTTTGGCAAACATCTATTCCAAACCTCACCAAGCGCGGCGCGCGATCAGCGGGGTCGGTCGCCTCGCTGTTTGCCTGGATTCGCGACCGGTCTTGGTGGCGCTCTCGCCGCCGACCGACCCCGCTCAATGCATTGAAAATAGTCGCGCTCAGTTGGCGTCGTCAATAGCAGTAGTACCTCGACGATACGAGCCATCGATCACCAAGTTATATGCCGTGCGGGAGTGTTGTCAACAGAGCTGCCGCACCTCATCGCCAATTCGGGCGAGCCGCCACAACCAGATCGCCGTCACCGCGCGTATGTCCTATTGACGCGGGAGGCATGCAAACATGTCAATAGCATTATGGCAGAATGGTCCGAGGTCCAAACGAGATCGCGCCAGCACGAGACATCGAATCCTCTTTTTTCGTGGCGCTTTTTCTTTCATCCGCCGCTTGGGAGTTGGTACCACCAACCCGGCGGCATCAACAGGAGCGTACTGTGTCTGTCGAAACTCAGTTGGGGAACTACATCAATACTGTGCCTGAGTGCGTAGCCGGCGGCTACGTCGATATTGGGTCCGGCATGCTTCTCGCGGTCAAGACCGTCGACTCGCATCCATCTGAGGTGTTGACGCTGGTCGCCGCTGCTACCGCTGACTTGTTTGCCGGACAAAATGTTTCTCTCATCGAGACATTGTTTAACAAGTCCCGTGGCCTTCCGGAAACGGGGCACCACTACTTTCAGGAAATCATCGTGAACAGCGACAACCTGATTCACCTATTTCTGCGAGGAAAAAAATATCCTGACTATGTGGTGGTTTTGGTGTGCAGGAAATCTGCCAACCTCGGTATGGCGCTAACCAAGGCGCGTCTAGGACTTCCCGACCTAGAATCGGCAGTATAGGCGCACGTTGAATCTGTCAGGGAGCAAGTTGTTGCTGCGTCTGCGTCAGTACGGCGCGCTGTTTGGTCGCCGCGTGGTTCTGGCGGACGTGACTTGCGACTTTCCCGCGACTGGAATTGATGTCCTCATGGGGCCGGTCAGGGCCGGGAAGTCAACCCTCTTTCGGTCACTCGCTGGCGCCAATGACGCAAATCCACTATTTCGCCGTTGGGGTAGCGCCGAACTCGATGGCAGACCGATAGTGCCCGACAACCTGCCGCTGCTTGTGCAGCAGCACTCAACAGTGCTCATGGGCTCGGTCCGCGATGCAATTGTCACTCGCGTGCGCAACGAGCAGGTGCGCAGCGTTCGATCATGGGACGCGTTCGCCGCAGAGACGTTGAAGAGCTTTCATTTGACCGAGCTCACCAGTCAACTCGATGAACCTGTATTTGCGCTTGCGCCTCATTTGCAGCGTGCAGTCAACATCCTGCGATTCGCGGTTGCCTCTCCCAAGCTATTGCTGATTGATGAACCGACATTTGGATTGAATGAACGCAGTTCAGACTACCTGATTCATTGGCTTCGCGAACTGGGTGCACGGCTCAAACTGGTTGTCTCATTGCACCACCAGGGGCAGGCTCGATATCTCGCTGACCGAATCATACTGATCGGCGGTGGCTATGTGGTGTCCCATGCCACGACAGCGGATTTCTTCTCCAGCCGCTCGGATGAACTCGTGCGGCAGTTTATCCGCACTGGTTCGCTGTCCTTGCCCGCCCCGGACGCAGTGGTTGAGGATCTGGCCAGCGACGTTTCACCCCCCCGACCTCTGCTCCCGGCGGCGTTGGACGCTTTGGCCTCGATTCCGAAGGAGCCTGCGGTTGCGAATCGTCCTGAGTCACGTCCGGCAGCGATAAGTCCCCGGCCTGCCCGGCCTGTGCCCCTGGCCACCGTAGTGTCGAATCCCGGCCATCCGGCCGCACTTCCGGCACCCTCCCGCTTTGGGGTCGAGGAAGCGTCAACCGTCGGCTTGGTTACGCTAACGGATCATTCTGGACCCCGAGGTTTCAGTTGGATAATTCCCGGCAAACTGGCCGGTTGCCCAGAGCCCGGTATCACCGCGCCGCTGGACTATGACCTCGGCCTACTCCGAAAGACCGGGGTGACCTGCTTGATTACTCTCACCGAGTACGACCTCAATCAGACGGCATTGCAGCGCCATGGCCTATCCAATCTGCACTTGCCGATTTTCGACCGGGAGGCACCAACCATCAACCAGGCGTACATGTTGCTCATACGCATGCAAAAACTGGTTGAACAGGGGCAGGTGCTTGCGGTCCACTGCAAAGCGGGGCTCGGCCGCACCGGCACCATTGTGGCCGCCTGGTTGATTCGGGAAGGAGGGTTGAGTTCGGCAACCGCGATCGCCCGTGTTCGTATGATTAACCGTGGCTTTGTGCAGTCGGCAGCACAGGAGGCGTTCCTCGAGGCCCTTGAACTCGACCTGGTGAATCGGATTCGCTAGTGAAGTAGCACTCCGGGTAGCGCAGACTGTGGCACGTCACGATCTGTCGTGCATCGTATACTAGGCAAAGGCCTAGTTGAACGAAGAGGGATACCCGATCCAGAACCCCTGTGCGCGGTCACGCCCCATCCGCAGTAGCGCACGAAGTTGGTCCGGCGTCTCCACGCGCTCGGCGGTTGCCGTGAGATCGAGCGTTTGCCCGAGCTGCACCATAGCCCTCGCAATGACCGGCGTCCTTCGGATTGTCAGCGATACCCTGCGCGATTAGTCCGCATCAGCCGCACAGGAGCGCAGCTGGGGTGCAGGGCTAGGCAAACCAACGCCAGCGCGTTGTACCCGAGGTCATTGGCAAGATCGCTCCACCCCATCCGAGTGATCAACCTGTGAGGTGTGTTTCGACTCCCCGTCGAACGCGACGCCGATAAACTTATCCCTTCGCACACGAAGCGGATCCACGCACGAACCACATGAAACTGACCGCCTCACGCCAGTGCTGTAAGCGTCCGGTTCGCACCGTCTTGACGATGAGGCGAGAGATTTGTCACGCGGTGACAGCTTCGGCGTGAATCTCGGTCGTGTTGTGATTCATGCGCGGCAATTCGGCGGCCACATTCCAGGGCAGCAGCTCGGCCACACGGGTGATCGGCTGCTCGTTGATGTGGGTGAGCGCGTAGCGCAGGTAGGCCTCTGGGCGTCCAGGCGCAGCCATTTGTGCAGCAAGTTCGCGTTCACCCCGTGCGACAGCGCAATCGCGGCAATCGACGCCCCTTCCACCCGACAAGCCTCAATCAGCGCCTGCTTACCCGACCGGCTATAAACACAACGCCCATCGCGCGTGTGCTTCACCAGCAAGCGCTCCCGCGAAACAATCCCGTAATCCTTCATTGAGGTGTCCACCTCCCAGACATGTGGACACCCAGTGTCTTACTCCAAATTCAATGAATCCAGAACGGCGACCCTCGGACGGTTACCCAGTGCTTGATCTCTGATCGCTCGCTTTTGCACCAAACGCATAGGGACTCCGATTAAGGACGTTCTCTTTTTCCTTGCGATTGTCTTAAGCCCTCGTCCGCGTACTGCCCCGTTAATCGTACGCGTATGAATGTTATGTCGGCGTCAAGCTGTCTACCGCCCATCGGAGTACAGTGCGGACCCGCATGCGCATACGACGATGCGGGCTATAAGTGGACCGCCGAAGGCGCAACTGGCGCAGTATTTCTTTGCCTCTCTCGATGTGGGTGTCGGTCGCATACATGTCTTGATGCCGGACTTCCGAAAGTACCTTACCCATAGCGGGGGCTACACCACAGCGGCGGACCGGCAAGTGGAGTATTTCAGCTGCTCGCTGCGCCTCTACCAACCGAGCGAATACACGCGATTGATGTCAGTCCAGACGAGAGCGCGGCTTTTGCCATCAAACCTCTGTATGGTCATGCTGGTTGGCCCCGTGGTGCCTCGACTCAACATCTGCTTGCCACCGCCATTCGTGTACTGATAGAGCGCCATCGGCGAATTGAACTGGCGACTCTCCGGGGCAAAGTAGTAAAGCGCCGATTCATCCGCCCTGATGGGTGAAAGCTCATCAATCGCATCAATGTTCAGCGCAGTGATGCTGCCCGTGAGCAGGTTGATATGTCTGACTACCGCGCGATTTTTCCGGAGGTTGCGTTCGACGAAATACAGGCCGTAGAACGTCGCGTCGGACTTTATGGTGTTCGCTTCGCCTACCGGTACCAGAGCTCGTATCTGCGTCTGCGCATCCGCAGACGCGTACACGTCCGACCATCGGCGATTGCCGAAGTCGAAGCGCACAATCGCAGTGACCTGTCGAAGCGGCGATGGCGTCGTCAGCAACCACGCCCCACTGGCATCAACGTGCAGCGAGCTTGCCACGAAGGGCAGTGTTGCAACGTCACGCACCTCTCCGGTCTTGGAGTCAATGCGCAACAACTTGCGCTCATTGTTGTGATTGAAGGTGTAAATCGCGTTTCCGTGCACGGCCATCGCCAGCGCACCTTTGTCGCTCAACTGTCGAGACTGTCGGGTGGTCTTGCTGGTCTGCATGATGCGTAGGCCACTCAGCCAGTAGACATGGGTGCCATCATCCAGAACGGGCGCGAGGTGGTTCGGCAGCAAGTCGGTGGTACTGCGGAACAGTATTTCAGGCGCAATGGCGGGCATCGCAAGATGCAGCGAAAGCAATCCACTCGTACCGTCCTGCACTCCACGCAGAAATGGTGCCACGAGAAGTACCATGCGATCACGGTCGGTGCTGACCACGCGCGGATGATCGGCGCGATGAATGACCGATGCCCCGGACCAAGCAGCGCTTGTGGGCTGGGCAGTCATTTGCTGGGCAGAGACCGTCGCGGGCATCAACAACAGCACGAGCCATACGCTCAAGACCAGTGCGACAACCGCGCCACAGTGTTTCTGTCGCGGTCGACGTTGAACGTGTGGTCGCATCGCCGGCGTGCGATCAACAGTCCTGCCAGTGCTCGTATGGCGCCGGACGTGGGCAATCGCTGCGGCGCTTTCGTCACGCCAGGCAAATTCGATGAGCGCGATGCGCACCAACGTCATGGCTGCGGCGACGTCGTGCGGCAAGACGCGCCGGGGCGCAGCACTGTCGCGCCCGCGCCGCTGCTTGACATGGGACAGCGCAGACCTGCCGACCTGCCGTGGTGTGCGTACCCCGGTCGCCCAATCATGTGCTGCGACGGCGAGCGATCCGCAGATCGCCGTGAACGCCTGTAGAGTGGGGATTTTCATGATGCGGGGTCATGGCGTCGATTTGCCACTGGGAATTGCGGATGCCGCGGTGAAAAGGTACAGCCCGTCGTGCTCCAGCAACCAGTGCCCATTGGCGAACCGGAACGCGCCACCGCCTGCTAGTCCGCGCGATAGGCCGCCATCTTTCGTCGCCACCTCGACAGGCGCGGCCTGCCCTGGCAATCCAGCCAGCCGCAGGCGATAGTCAGAGCGGTCCACGCACCCCACCTGCCACGAGCACGTCCACGGCGTCGTACGGGAGGCCTTGAGCACCTGAATCGACGCCGGGCCGTCATGGACAACGTCGCCTTCGCGGGTGAGTTCGCCGCGCGTCAGGGAGAGCGGCGTCACACCCTTGGCCCCTGCGCGCCGCGCCCAGCGCACGGCGTACTTCTGCGCACGGCCTTCGAGATCGCAGTACCAGTACGTGCCGTCAGCGTTCACACGAACGTAGTAGGACGTGAGCTGTGGCCGTTCCACCTGAATACCCACCAGTTCTGGCGTAGCCGCTGCAAATCGCTCAATCAGCGCCATGTAACGCGCTTCTATCAGTCGGCTCTTTTGCTCGCCCAGTGTCTGTGCCCAGCGCCGTCGCGCCTCGACGATCGGTACCGGCAACGTGCGAAGATCCTCGGCTTCCACATCCGCCTCGCGCACACCATGCGCCCCGGCAAGACGGGCAAGCTCCGCCGTGCGATCACTGCGGAGCTGCGTTTCAATCTCCGCAGCATGCGCATCGCGACCGGGATAAGCGTGCTTGCGGCATTGTGGCGTCTGCTCAGTACGCAACGTGTGGAGATCCACAACATAGAAGTAGCTGCCGTCGTCAATCAATAGTTCACCGCGATCCGTGAAGTACATGTCGGGTTGCGTGGGGTCGTAGCCAGGACGCAGCCTGCGCTCACGCAACGTGGCCCCCCTGTCATCAAGCACCCGGAGTTGCCACACGGCGTTGGCACCGGGCGGTGCGATGCGCTCGAACAGCACGGCATGGGTCCGGTCTGGCGTGAGGGCAAAGTGCACAACGCGCCCATGCGCCGTTGGCGCAATGCGCGTGGCGATCGTTGCTCCAGTCGTGCTCTGGGGGAAAACGGGGGGTTCTGCGGCGTGCAGTATGCCTGCCGCCGCCGACAACAGCGGCAGCAAAGCCGCCGTGACCGCCCCTGCCTTGCGTCGTGTGCTTGTCATTGCGTCACGTTGAATTTGTGTTCGCCGACAACCCGCGTTCCGTCCAGAAGTTGCATGGTGTAGCCACCGATTGGCCAGTCCCGCGGCAATGTGACAAACGAAGTAAGTCGATTGAATACCTGGGAGTCTTTGCCAACGGTGTTGTCTCCACGCATGACCTCCTGCCCCGCCTGGGTGCGCAACACCCAGGTCACGCGCGCGCCGCGTGGCACATAGCCGGACGTCTGGGCTTCGAAATGCAGTGTGCGCTGTTTCGTGCTGAACGCACTGAGCTTGCGTTCTGTCGGATTGCCTTTGCCGTCGTCGGCGTACAGGATCCATCGTTCGACAGCCTGCTTCGACCACTCCGGCGACACAATGTATTCGCGCCACCCAATGGGCTGGTCATTCATTGCCACTTCGATAGCGTAGCGTCCGAGCGGCCAGTCGCGGGGCAGGGACAATTGCGCGGTAATGGTGTTGGCAATCAATGTGTTGCCGATGTCGCCGGTCCTGAACACTTCAACGTTGTTGCCCGCGGCCGTTTCGACTCCAACAAAACGGGCCTGGAAGCGGTTCTTACCGAGTTCCAGCTTGCGCAACTTGACGGCGAAGTGCTGCTTGCGATCTTGTGGTGTGAACTGGGCAACAATGGCGCCCGGTTTGCCGCCGTCGTCGCGCATCAGCGTCACCGCCTCGATACGGTCGTCCGCAGCCGCAGCAATCGTCGCGCCCAGCATCGCGCCGACGAGCCACGCCAGGCGCGCGACCGTAGCTCCATGTTTGTTAACCATGTGATTGTCCCCTCCGGTAGAGTATGAATGATCTGCATCGTCAGGGCTGTGGCCACGCACTCGCCCACATGCCTTTTTAGCGGCCAGTCACGCGACTTGCGCTTTTTGCCTGTTGAGGCGTACACGTGCGTCGCACGGCTGCAATGTTCCGCTCTACGCAAGGGATGATGCCGCGTCAGGCAGGAATCGCAAGTCGGAGTCAGGCTCACACGCCACCTGCGGCCGAAGCCCGATTCCGGCCTGGCTCTGCATCACGACTGAACGCGGACGGAAGCAGGCCAAAGCGCTTGCGAAACTCACGCGCAAATCGTGAGGGGTCATCAAATCCGAGTTCGCTGCAAATCTGACCAATGCCGCGTGCCTCCTGCCTTGATGCCAGCGCGTCGTGCGCAGCCTGATAGCGCAACGCGAGCGAATACTTGTGCGGTGTCATTCCACGATACTCGCGAAACGCCAGTTGTACCGCTCGAATGGACGCGCCAGAGTGCTGGGCGATCTCTTCAGCTGACGGCGAATGAGGCAGCGATGCGCGGATCAGTGCCTCCGCGCGCTTAAGGTAGAAGGGCTCGAGCCGGCGTCGCGCATGCGGTGACGGCTGAGCCGCCAGTTGCTGGTGCGCCCGTCGCCAGAGTCGTGCGTACTCGCGATAGTGGTGCAACGCCCGCGCAACCTCGCCCGCCCGCTCCAGAATCGTCGACAGGTCGTAGTGAATGGTGATCAGCAGCGGTGCGGCCTGCAGCGATGTAGCAATACCGACTGCGTGCATCAGCGCTGCCTGCGCGTCGGGCAATCGTCCACCCACCAGATGCGCCCAGCCGATGGCCTGCAGCGCATCGGCCTCCATGTAACGGTTTTGGCGTTGCCGACTGACGTCTAGAAAACGCTGCATGTCGGGAAGCGCGGCGTCAGGGGCTCCCATCAGTACCTGCAATTGCCCCATGTTCGATCCGATCAGCGCATCCTGATACTGGTTGCCGCCGGCTTTCGAGTACGGTCGCACCTCGCCGAGCAGCGCCATCGCGACTCTGCAGTGTTCCAACACATCGGGGTGGTCCGTCGGTGCCAGGGACGTAATGTGCGAAGCCCATCCGGTCGCCGGATGCAGGGCGCAGGCTTTGGCGAAATGCAACCCCGCAAGTGCGTTGGCCGCGCGCGGAAGCAGGGAATGCATGCGCGCAGTGTCGCGGGCAAGACGCACCGCGAGACTACCGGTTGCAATACCATCCTCGTATCGAAACCGGCGTGCGTGCATGAAGGTAATGAGGGTGAGACATCGAACCTGACCTTCGACAGCCTCGTTCCCGGTCCTCGCGCGCCAGCGCTCGAGCAGTTGCTCGCAGCGACGCTGCACACGCTCTTCCTCACCATGCCGTGCCCAGACGCGCGGGTGCAGCTCCAGCGCCCGCAGTTCGCCCTCGGCATCGCCAACGAGCAGGAGTCGCGTGGCTGCGCGGTCGGCAAGTGCAGCAGCCTCGGCATAGTTTGACCGCTGAAAGGCAAGTTCGGCGCGCGCCAGCGCCACCGCACCCTCCGCTGCGGGCTCCTGCGGCAAGCTGTCCGTGCAACGCTCAAGCAGTTGCTGGGCGTCGTCGAGCTGTCCGTTGAACGCGGCGAACTCGGCAGCACGGGCGAGCGCGGCAGCGTCGGACATTACATCGTCAACCATTCTCGGGAACATTTGGCCGTCTGGCGACACAGTGGAATCTGCTTGCGCGCATTTTGCGACACCTGGTCGGATGCTTGCGCTTTTCGCCTACTGTTTTCGCTTTTTGACTACCGTGCTGCGCCGGGTCGCATCTACATTTTCTCCGCCAACATCCACCTTCCCCCAACATGACACTGTCCCGTCCCCCGATTGCCCGTCGTCTTTCATCCCGCTTCGTACCGGTTAGCGTGCGCTGCAACTACCCGACCGCGCTGACCATAGCCGCAGCGCTGACCGCATTCGTTTTCAACCCGGCGCATGGTGTCGAACCCGTGCCCGGTACGCTTGACGACGCCCCTGCCCCCGCAGGTTTTGCGAGCGGTACCGGGAGGATTGCCAATCTCGCGGTCGTTCCCGGTGGCAACGCCTATGTCCTGGCCGTTGCAACGCAGCCGAACGGCAGCATTGTGCTGGCTGGTTACTGCTCGAACCCTGCCACGAACGGCAACCCCGCGATGTGCGTACAGCGTCTCACCACCAATGGCGGCCTCGACACAACGTTCGCCGGACCCGTTGGCGCCACGGGCAACGGCAATGGAGGCTTCGCACTGACGCAACATGCCACCGATGACCGAGCCAACGCCATCGCCATGCAAGCGGATGGCAAGATCGTTCTTGCCGGTGAGTGTTGGGATGGCGTGGTGGGCTACCAGTTTTGCGTCGCGCGCCTGAACACCAACGGAACGCTCGACGCGACGTTTGTCGGGCCGAACCAGAACGGCGCTGGTCGCGCCCTTCTCACCAATCTGAGCATGGCACGGGCACGAAATGTACTGGTTCAGTCAGACGGGAAAATTGTGCTATCCGGTGACTGCCGTGTGTCGATGAACGCTGGCGTGTACAGCGAAGCTTGTGTGATCCGGCTCAACAGTGACGGGACGCTGGATGCTACGTTCTCAGGTCCGCCACCGGCCAACGGCAATGGCCTGGTGCGCTTCCCGGTCGGTGCCTATGATTTTGACGCTGCGGGGTTGCTGCAACAGGCAGACGGAAGGTTGGTAGTCACTGGCAGTTGCTGGCCGAACACGGATCCCAACGTCAAACGCAGTTTTTGCGCTGCACGCCTCACCGGCAGCGGCAGCTTTGATGCCACGTTTTCAAACAACAGTGGCAGCATCGGGACTGGACGCGTCGCCTACGCCGTCGGTGCGATCGAGGCAAACGTCAGCGCCGCAGCGCTGCAACCCGATGGCCGCGTGCTCATTGCGGGTCGTTCGGTCGTCTCCAATAGCGCCAGTCATTTCGCGGTGGTGCGACTGAACGGCGACGGCACTCTGGATGACCGTTTCGAGGGGCCCGCTGGCGGCGGTGGCGGTGTCGCGGTCTTCCCGATGGGGCAAACGTACGATCAGGTCACCGCAATCGCCGTCCAGCCCGACGGGCGCATCGTTCTGATCGGGCTGTGCAGTTTGCTCAACGAGAACAACTTTTGCGTCGCACGGCTCGCACCAGACGGTGCGCTCGATGCGTCTTTCGACGGATCGACCGGCTATGGTAATGGCCGTGTCAATGTGGAGATGAGTACGGTAGGGCAGAGAAATGACGCAGCCCGCGCGCTGGCACTGCAGCCAGACGGAAAACTGCTGGTTGCAGGCGCCTGCGAGGGGGCCGGTGGCATCAACATGGCCTGTATTGCGCGACTCAATGGTGGCCCATTCGGCGCACGCATGTGCAGCATGGATGTGGACGGCGATGGACGTGTGGGCGCGACCACGGACGCGCTCATCATCGCCCGTGTGGCGCTCGGCATGTCTGGACCTTCGGTCCTGCAAGGCATCACCTTGAGCGGACCTCGCAACAGCTGGTCGGCCGTTCGTGACTACCTGGTGTTGCAATGCGGTATGACTGCGACGCCCTGATCCCGTGCGCTTCACCACACCACGCGCCGAACTCCACCAACAACTCCCCACCCGCCCCAGGCGACTCCAAATATGACTATTGCTACCAACTATCGGCGTGGGATCGTCGGGCTCTTCATTGGCTTGCTCGGATGCACACTGACGGCAGTCACTCACGCCACGGTGTGCCGTGTCGCCCCCAGCAGCACCGGCAGCGGCAACGGCGCTGACTGGAGCAACGCCGCCAGCCTGAGTTCGGCACTTGAAGGCGCAGTGCCCAGCCTTGCTGGTTGCACCGAGCTTTGGCTCAAGCAAGGAACCTATCTGCCATCGGGTAGCTCCCGATCTGCGACCTTTCTCGTCACGCGACCGCTTGCCATCTACGGCGGTTTCGCCGGCGGAGAGAGCTCCCGCGACGGTCGCACCCCCAACAGCACTGCTACCGTGCTTTCAGGAGACATCGGCTCGGCTGGAGTATTTAGTGATAACGCCTATCACGTCGTCACCATGCGCGGCGACACACAAGCCCTCACAGGCGCTGCAACGATCTTGGACAACCTGACCATTGCCAACGGTAACGCAGATGGCAGCGCGCTTTCCCTGGACGATCAGGGCGGCGGCGTCTTGTGCCGCTATCACTGCAGTCCGACCTTCAACAATGTGACCTTTCGTAACAACGCAGCGATCCGCGGCGGCGCGCTTTTCCACAGCAGCGTCACTCCCGCCCATACGTCGCGGCCCAATATTCGAAACAGCACATTTCACGACAATTTCGCCAACTACGGTGGCGCATTGATGAGTGCTGCGGATGGCGGCGGCTTGTCGGCCAGCGTAACCGTTGACAACACAACTTTCACCAATAATTCCGCATTTCAAAGCGGCGGGGCGGTATACGTTCAGGGCTCCAGCGGCGGAACCGCAAGCCCTGTGTTCACGCATGTCACGTTTGCCGGCAACCAAGCGCCCGGACTCGGGGGCGGGGCGCTTGCGGTCTATGGTTCGGCGGGTACCGCCCTAGTCAGCGTGCGCAACTCGATTCTGACGATGAACACAGGAAGCACTACGGCCGACGCCAATGTATTGGTCAACGCCGGCGCAGTGATGCTGGACACAAGCAACGTCACCGGCGGCTGCCCTGCAGCTGCAAGTTGCGTCAACCCGATTGATTTGGTTATGGCCCTGCAACCGCTCGATTGGAATGGTGGTGCCACTCAAACGATGATGGTCGGCCCAAACAGTTCAGCGATCAATCGGGCCGCCAATTCCTGGTGCACCTCCACCGACCAGCGCGGGTACATGCGGCCACAGGCTGGGAGCTGCGACCTCGGTGCGGTCGAGCGACGCTCGTTTTTCCTGAACGTCACGGTGACCGGTAACGGCAGCGTCTCGGCCTCGTTTCCTGGTGCGATCTCGATGTGTACCACCAGCAGTGGCACTTGCAGCGACATCCACGACGGTGACACGGTTCCGCCTGTTACCTTCGCGCTAACTGCAACGCCCGCAGCAGGCCACTATCCACAGTGGGGCGGTGACTGCGTAGCGGCCGGCACTGCTGCTACCACGGGCATCACTATGAGCGCGCCACGCAACTGTACCGTCTCGTTCTACCCCACTGCTATCGGGTTCAGTGCATTGGTTACGGGTGTGACGCCCCCGTACGGCGTTAGCCTTGAGTTGCAATCGCCAGCGATCAGCGGCGGTGAAAGCATCTTCACACAAATCGGCGGATCAGTGAATTTTTCGTCGAAATTGAGTTTTGGTACTCCTTACTCACTGGTGGTCACGCCTACCGCTGGACTCGCTTGCCGTATTCTGGGTAATCCACCACAAAGTGGAACCGCGCCACGGCACAATCTGGCATTCCAGGTCGATTGCAGCAATCCACCAAACTGGCCTGCCTGCTCCCTCGATGTCAACGGCAACGGCCAGTTCGATCAGGCTGACGCACGCACTATCGCGGCCTGGCTTTTCGGGATGCGTGGCGCGGCCCTCCTCGCCGCCGGCCAGCCCAGCAACGGACGTGATGCCGACGCATTGCACGCGTTCATTGCAGCACAGGTTGCCGCACAGCATTACGACATTGACTCGGACGGGGCAACAAATGCGCTAACCGATGGATTGATGCTTGTTCGCTTGGCCCTCGGACTTCGTTACGCTCCAGTACTTTCGAACGCATTGGGCTCGGATGCGATGCGAACGAACTGGACGAGCCTCGCGAACTACCTGATCAACGAGTGCGGCGTCTCGCTCACGCCGTAGGGAGCAACGACCAACTGGTCCGAATCGGTTGCAAGTGATCTGGTCAGTGAACTGGGTAGTGGTGCGGTTCAAGTTGGATCTGGTCCAAGTCCAGCCGGCGCAACAGCTGCACACTCCCCAGAATGGCCGCCAGCAGCAGCGCCAGATGAAAGAGGTTCACCAGCGCCTCCAGCAGTGACATGCTCGCCCCATTGAGCAGCGGCAGCAGCTCAACCAGGCCTACCACCCCACCCAGCAGGTACAGCGCCGCCATCGCCAGCAGGATTGGCGAGCGCAGCGGATCCTCCGTCTGCGTGAACATGGATCCCCTCAGCGTGGCAGCGCCACATCCACGGTCGACACGATGCGCTCCCGGGCGAACTGCTCGGCCAGGGCGGCCGTCGCCTTCATGATCGCCTCCCGTGCCACCTCCTCCAGTGGCGTGCCACTGATGGTGGCTGCCGTGCGCGCCACAAAGAGCTCAACCCCGGTGGCCGACTTGTCCGACTGACCAGAAAACGTGCCGCTGCTCAGGATGGCGCCGGTTCTGGCATCGATCGCCTTGCTGTCAAAGGACAGCTCCGCGCTCTGCGTCACCGACTTCACCAGCAGCACCTGGGTGGCGCGACGGGTGATGCTCACCGAGGTGATGGCCCCGGAGATCAGCAGATCTACTTCCGGCATCTCGAACTTGCGGCCGAGTTGCTCCATCGCCCTTTTGACTTCATCCAGCCCGTCCCGGTCGAACACCTCAAAGCAACCCGACTGCTTGAGGCTCGAGCTGAGCATCGCCGCCAGCGAAGACGACACGCCGTCACCGTTGATGGCGATCCCCCCTGCTCCGCCACCACTCTCCTGCGCCTGCGCCAGGGCCACCATCGCCGCCAGCCCGGTCAGTTTTGAGGGATCGGGGGCATTGCAGGCTGCGGCGCGGCAGCTCACAGTGCCGATCATGATCCTTTTGGCGGGAGAGGCGCATTTGGGGATCTTGAGCGCCACCGTCTGGCCAGAGCGGGTCTCCTGAGCCAGGGCGGCACCCTGCAGCAGCAACCCAGCCACCAGCGCCGCTGACCAAGCCAGCGCGCCCCATCGACGCATCCCACGTTTCTCAAGACTCTGCGGCACGAACGAGCTCCCGATTCAGCGACGGGCGAAGGGCCGTGCTTTCGAGGGATCATTTTATAACGCACACGTTATGGCGTTTACGTTAGTGACCGGCGATTCTGCGCGTCTACCCAAGACGCCCGATGAGCCCTGCCCAAGCCTTTGCCACCGCGCTGAAACGCCTGCGAACCAGTCACGGTTTGACGCAGGAGGCGTTGGCACACGAGGCGGGGTTGAGTCTGACCTCGCTCGCGCGCATCGAGACGGCTGTTCAGGAACCAAAGATCGGGACCGTGCTCAACCTGGCCAGGGCCATGAAGATTTCTGCGGCGGAGCTGGCGTCCACTTGTTTTCGGTGCAATAACTAGCGGTAGGAGAACAAGCACTGGCGTGGGGTTGGTCGACTAAGTGTTTGATTGAATTGGCTTTCCTGTTCGTGTTTTTGCGCGTGTTTTGCGGCGTC
>Ga0209608_1001652_pt1 | contig 17738 bp, 22 predicted proteins | sample AD_UKC130_MetaG_FD_184428 | JGI IMG/M metagenome (GOLD analysis project Ga0209608, IMG submission 184428) | Active sludge microbial communities of municipal wastewater-treating anaerobic digesters from Canada - AD_UKC130_MetaG (SPAdes) (version 2) | ecosystem: Engineered > Bioreactor > Anaerobic... | reverse complement strand
GGGGTAATAAAAAGGGCGGCCTGCGGCGTCTTTCCTTATCTGCCATTCCTAAATGGCTCTATCATCCCTTATTCGTCACCCCGGCAATCTTTAAGCCGGGGTCCACAGTATTTAAAATCTTTAGATTCCCGATAAAAGATTTTGGGAATGACGAAAAGAGGAGCCATCCCTAAACGCCTCTATCACCCTTTTTCGTCACCCCTGAATGCCCCTATCAGGGGTCCATGGTTTTAAAAACCAAAGAAAAAAGCAAAAACGTGGATTCCCGACTAAAGATTTCGGGAATGACGGCGGGGGGTCATTCCTGAATGGTTCTATCAGGAATCCAAATTGTTTAAGGGCAAAAAAACATGGATTCCCACCTCCTCGTCACCCCGGCAATTTTTAAGCCGGGGTCCACAGTATCTAAAAACAAAGAAAAAGCAAAAGCATGGATTCCCGACTAAAGATTTCGGGAATGGCAAAAAGAGGTGCTTTCCAGAAGTCAAGTTTTGCGCTATAATGAAGAAAATTACAAATAGGTGAGATAATTTGGCTAAAGCCTCTATAGAAAAAAGAGTAGATAGATTAGAAGAAGCTCTTACCGAGTTAGCTCAACAATCTCGGGTCACAGAGATAAAGTTAGCTGCTTTTATCCAGGAGATGCGAGATTACCGAGAAGAAAACGACCGCATGATTCAGGAGATGAAAGAAGAAAACAACCGTATGATTCAAGAAATGAAAGAAGATACCAGATTGCTGGGAGAAAGACTGGATAAAACCATTCAAGAGATGAAAGAAGATACCAGGATATTCAAAGAAAGAACAGATAAGACTATCCAGGAGATGAAAGAAGAAAACAACCGTATGATTCAAGAAATGAAAGAAGATACCAGATTGCTGGGAGAAAGACTGGATAAAACCATTCAAGAGATGAAAGAAGATACCAGGATATTCAAAGAAGGGGTAAATGTCTACCAAGATAGACTGGATAAGACTGTTCAAGAAATGAAAGAAGATACGAGGTTGCTGGGAGAAAGATTAGATAAGACTATTCAGGAGATGAAGGAAGATACCAGATTATTCAAAGAAGGAACAGATAGAACTATTCAGGATATGAAGGAAAGCACTAAAACATTTGAAGAAAATATGAATAAGACCATCCGGGATATGAATCGCAGATGGGGAGAGTTAGCTAATAAGATGGGAACTGTAACTGAAGATATAGTAGCTCCTGGCTTTCCTTTTCTCATAGAAAGACACTTTGGTTTATCCCTCGATGATATAAGCTGCCGGAGAAAAGTAAAAGATAAATCCGGCAATAGATGGGAATTTGACTTAGTAGCCAGAAGTGGAAATATAGCTTTTATTGTCGATGTAAAAAGTGACTATAACAAAATAGAATATTTAGATCATTTTATTCAAGTACTTTTACCCAAAGCAGCCGAGCTTCTTCCTGACCTCAAAGGATGCAAGATTATAGGTTGTATTGCTTCTTTTAGATTAGCTCCTTCTATCATTGAGCGAGCCTCGGAGATGGGTATTTTAGCCATCTCTTTAGGAGGAGATTATTTGGAATTCTGCAACCAGGAAGTAGTAGAGAGTATAAGACAGACTATAGGGGGGTAAACCCCCTTATGAACTCCTTTCTTTTTTCTGTCACCGCAATGACCCTCCTCATCCGTCACTCCTGAATGGTTCTATCACCTTTTATTCATCACCCCTGAACGCCTCCACCATCACCTTGTCCGTCATTCCTGAGTGGTTCTATCAGGAATCTAAATAATGGAAGGGGAAACCCTCTATGTATTTTTCCCTCTTCCTCGGTAAAAGCCTCTGGATTCCCGACTAAAGATTTCGGGAATGACGGCGGGGGGGTCATTCCTGAATGGTTCTATCACCCTTCGTCCGTCACCCCGGCAATCTTTAAGCCGGGGTCTACAGTACTTAAAAACGTGGATTCCCAATAAAAGATTTTGGGAATGACGGGAAGGGGAGGTCGCCACCCCTGAATGGTTCTATCGCCCCTTATTCGTCACCCCGGCAATCTTTAAGCCGGGGTCCATGGTATTTGAAAACCAAAGAAAAAGCATGGATTCCCGATAAAAAATTTCGGGAATGACGGGAAGGGGAGGTCGTCACCCCTGAATGGTTCTATCAGGGGTCCATAACTATAAAGGGGAGACCCCTTTATAATCCCCCGGAAAAAGCAAAAGAAAAGACAAAAACTTAAAAACCCAAGACTACTGAGGAAGGAAAAGCGTCTTCCTCAGTGGATGCCTGATAAAAGCGCTCGGGGATGATGGGTGAGAGGGTGGATTCCCGATTAAGAATTTCAGGCATGACGAAAGAGGCAATAAGGGGGTAAACCCCCCTCAACCCCCAAAAAGACTAAAAACCCAAAAACTACTGAGGGGAAAAGCATCCCTCAGCGTAGGGGATAACTTCCAAGAAAATCACCCGTCCCCTTTTAACATGCTCTTTTTTATATTCATGTTATAATTATTTTGGCAGATAACTTAGAAGAGGGTGAGTATCTATGCCTATTTTAATAGCCTTTATAGAAGCTGCTATGCACGAGGCAAAATATAAAATACTTGAAGATGGTACATTTTTTGGAGAGATACCTTCTTGTCCCGGGGTATGGGCAAACGAAAAAACCCAGGATGAGTGTCGCGATGTATTAAGGGAAGTCCTTGAAGAGTGGATAGTCTTAAAACTTCGCGATGGAGACCAACTCCCCTCAATTGGGGGTATTGACCTCAATATAGTGACATATGAAGCATGAAACTCTATAGGTAGCGCTCATAGATGCTATTCATTTCAGCTAAAACACGATCCTGGGAATAGTCCTGAATTTTATTTCGCCCTGCCGCCCCCATAGCAGCCCGCAGCGCGGGGTCTGAAACAAGTCTCTCCAGAGCCCTAATCAGCCCCGAGATATCTCCCAGCTCCACCAAAAACCCGGTGTGCTCATTTTCTACCAAATCACGATTCCCCCGGACATTGCTGGCCACCACCGGAAGCCCCATAGCCATAGCTTCCATAATGCACTTCGGCAAGCCTTCGTGTTTAGAAACCAGAGCGGCAATATCTGTTTCTTTGAGAATCTGGGGCACATCCCGGCGATAGCCCAGGAAGTAAACCCGAGGTATCTGCTCTTTCTCAACTCTTTTTTGCAAGATTTCCATTCTTTCACCTTTTCCTACCAATAGTAAATGTGCACTATTGTACCTTTTGGTAAGCTCTCGCCAGGCATCAAGGAGAAAATTATGGTTCTTCCTTTCAATGAACTCTGCCACACAAGTGACCACCACATCATCGGGGCCAATTCTCAACTCCTCCCGGATATTTCTGTCACCTTCCGGGGGGTCAGAATGTGGTGATAGGTCCACCCCCACCCCATGCACATAAAATAAGTTCTCCCCGGATTTAAAGCCCAATCGCTGGGCGTTTTCAAAATCCTCACTGTTCATAACGATGAGGCCATCTGTCCAGCGGGAGGCAATGCGTTCTGCAGTATAATAGATGAGCCAATTGCGCCTCGGAGCACCCTGGTAAAAATGAAAGCCGTGGGCAGTATAAAGGACGGCACCCTGGTTGGTAGCTTTAGCCAGATATCGCCCCAAAAAGGCAGCCACCGGCGTGTGAACATGGATCAAATCAAAATGGTGTTCCCTCAACAAATCTTTAAGCCTACGGTAGGCCTGGATGTTAGCCGGGCTATAAGGAGAACGGGCAAAAGGAATTTCCCAGCAGGTGACACCTATCCTTTCTACATCTTCCCTTCGCCCCTCGCTAGATGAGGCCGCAGCGTGAACCTCGTAGCCTCTTCCTTGCAGCATCTTCATAAAAGGGATATGAAAAGCAGCTAAATGAGTATAAACTGAAGCGATAAAAAGTACTTTACCGCTGCCCCGGTGAGGAGGGTCATCTTCCCTCGCTTTGTTTTGCAAACTACGAGTCACCTTTCTCAAATCCCTTCCGCTGTAATAACTCCCGATAAAGCCCCTCCCACTGGTCTACCACCCGCTCGAGGCTATAATTTGCCTCTATATGCGCCCGGCCGGCTCTCCCCATAGCCCATCGCTCGGCTTCCGAGAGAGACACACACCCACAAAACGTAAAGTCGCCGAGTATACCCCGATACGGTTTCAAATCAAGCTACAACATATCAATTCTAGCATGACAAAACACAATCATCTGTCAATCCCTTCTTAATGCGTTATTACAGATACATAAATTTCAAATAGAAGCATTAAGATCAAAATTAAGGATAGAATGGCTGGAGAATAAAAGAAGGTTTCGCTCATATTATGGATAGCAGATGCCAACATCCCGATTAATACCATATCTTCGATATTTGTTTGTCTAAGTGTAATCACCCTTGCTAAGGCATGTAAAATAGCCCATACTAAAGGTAAAATAAAAAGGAGGAGACCAAATATGCCAAAGTCAAATAATACTTCGATATAAAAATTGTGAGGTGTCATAAAAGTACCATAGATAGAGACTTCGGCACCCGATCTGAAACCAGCTCCAAATAGCTGACTTATTAAGCTCATTTCTGTCCATTTGCTATACCAAATATTCCAAATTGTAACTCGCTCTTCAAGACCCTCTATGTCTGCACCTAATCCAAAAGCTCCTAACCAACTTGCTGATTCTGTACTAAGTAAAGCAACAGCGCTTACCATAAACAATACCATTATCACTATTAATGCCAAAACTGTATTTATCAGCTTTACTTTAACTCTACCCACAGCTAATGCTTTTAGGCCATGCACAATTAGTACAACACAAATCGCTACTGCACCGCTTAATATTGCACTACGTGAAAAAGTGGTTAGTATAGCTACTACACCTAATAATGCTAAAATTAAACGCTCCCTATTAGCTGTGCTCGGTAAGAAAGAAAGACACAACGGTACTAGTAAAAGCAAAATTGCTCCGGCTGAATTCGGGTTACCAGTAAAACCCACTGCCCGTTGTATCCATCTATCCTCCACTTTACGTGCCCTCCAAAAAGCTTGCTCTGGATATATGGGTCCAAGCCAAACAGACAATATAGTCCCAATTATTACAATAGAAGTAATGAGCAAAAATATACGACTTGTAACTTTTAATTGATTATTTTTTACAGCATCTACCAAGTAACCTGAAACCATTCGAAACACCAAAAAAGCGTAAACAAAGAATTGGCTTGCGTACAGCATAGAAGTCATGTTCTGAGAAACAAAAGATATCAAGAGAGAATATATCGAAAACACAACCATTCCATAAGCTGGTGTGGAGTAAAACAAGCGCTTAACTCTAATTAAGTGCTTTGGTGAAAGCATTATCCATATAATTAGGCCAACTAAGCCCAGTGACAAATTAGCCCTACCAGGTAATCCAGCCAAACCGCCAAGCGATATTTCTGGTGCTATAAGTAAACAGAATAGAAAAATAAAAAAGCCCAAATGATCCTGTTTCACTTAGTTAACATCCTTGTTATCTTTTTAAAGTACACCTTAAGAACTCTGCGGCAAAATTTGGCAAGCGAGAATAATACTAAAAACAGCCAAGCAAAGAGATTTATGTAACCCTCTTTATATACTCGATAATAGGTGTCAAGCTGCCCTTTTTCCATCTTCCACAAATCAGCACTTAAGCCTCCTTCGCCGTAAGGAGCTTTATATAGGTAAGCTAATGGCAAATCTAAAAAAGCACATTGATAACCCGATAAGGTAATCTGTAACCACAGAAGATAATCTTCAGAGTGTCGTTTTTGCGGTTCAAAACGAAAAGGTAAATCATTCTTCAGCATAACCGACGGCGTTGAAAAGCGATTTGAAAACAGCAAAGAGAGCTTTGTTATCCGTCGGACATGAAACTCTTCTACTTTCGGTAAAGGCTCACCTGATTGAGGAAAGCTATCTTCCTTAAGCCATAAACATTTGTGACCCGTCAAAGCTATCTCAGGGTGTTCTTTCATCCATCCGTATTGAACTTCCAATTTTTGTGGATGCCATGCATCATCGGCATCAAGAAATGCTATATATGGTTGTGTCGCCGCTTCCCAGCCAGCGTTACGGGCTACTGAAGGACCACCATTTACAGGCAACTTGATTATCTCAATTTGAACCATATCAGTATAGCGCGCTTTCAGTTCATATAACTTATTCAACGTACATCCATCATCTGGACTGGCATCATCTACTAACCATATCTCGACGGGCAATTGGGTCTGGTTAATTATTGAACCGACCGCTCTTTCTATAGTTTCTGAGCAACAATAGCAAGGGATAACCGCCGAAACCGGAGCATGCGGCGCATTATCCTTCATGCTTACTCCACTTCCCGGTTCGACCTAAAAAATAGTCTCTAATCGCGCAGTAACCTGCAGACACAAGATCCAATCGACCTTTAACAACAAATATTCCATACCTAATAAGCCTACTGGGCAAAAACCACAATAAAAATAGAAAACGAAGTGCAGGTCGCAAGTGTTTTCGTTTCAAGAGCAGTCGATTGCGCGTGCCGTAATAGTAGGAGAGTGGTTTCAACACCCCCAGCGATTTACCAACTTTATGATAGATCTTCGACTGCGGCACCACTAACAACCTCTTGCCACTTTGACTCACCCTCAACGAGAGATCCCAGTCTTCGCTCCAAATAAAAAAGCTCTCATCATACCCACCCACAATCTCAAATGTCGTTCTTGGTATAAGCGTCATACAACCTGTAATACAATCAACCTCAAAAGACTCATCACTTTGCACTTTGTTTATTGAGTACCCAGTAAGCATTCTTTTTGTTTCTAAAAATATGTCGAATACACCGCCAGCCCACCAGATAGTTTCGGGAGACTCAGCATAACAGATTAACCCCCCAACCAGTCCCACATCATCCGACGATTCCACAACCTCAACCAAAGGTTGAAGAAAAGTAGATTCAACCAATGTGTCATTGTTTAAAATTAGGAAATAGTCAGCATCAGCACGGTGGGCAAACTCCATGCCGACATTATTGCCGGCACAGAAGCCAAGGTTCACCGCTGAGCATATCAGCTCTACGCGGCGTAGGCCTTCCACAAGGGGTTTCTCCTCCAGTATGGGTACAGGCTGCATTTCACGCGATTCCAGTCTATACTCTGCAAGCGGTAAGCCATTTTCCTTAACCCAGGCCCGTATCTTTTCCGCAGAAGCATCAGTAGAAGCATTATCGACTACAATAATCTGATAGTTAGGGTAAGTAATCTGCTGCAATGATTCCAAGCACTCAATTGTATCCTGCCACCCGTTCCAGTTAAGCACGATGATTGCTACCTTAGGCCAAGTTTCTATTTTCGCAGAAATTGCATTATTATTAATTGTCTCTTTCCCCATAGCATTCACTCCATCCCAAACTCACTATCTACCTCATCCTCGTGCCTTATCTCGTCTATCTCTTCCTTTCTCCCCCACCCCATAAACAGTTTGTCGGGGTAGTTGAGGACCATACCCCGGGTGGTTTGGGAGACGTTTTTGTATCCATGGACGACTCCCGGGGGGACAACGACGGTGAGAGGGTTATCCTCGCCGGCGTAGAAGTGCATAAAATTACCATAAGTATGGCTATTTTTGCGGTTGTCCCAGAGTTTAATCATAAAATTCCCCGGACCTAAGAAGGAAAAGATATCGGTCTGTTCTCTGTGCTCATGAGGGCCACGGGTGATGCCCGGCTCGGTATAAGAAACATAGCTCATAACTGGCTGCAGGTTTTCCGGTAGCTCATCTAAGCGGAAAGTTTCAGCCAAAAAACCCCGCTCATCTACATGTTTCGTGAGTTTTCTTATGATAACACCTTCGATTTGTCCCTTAACCCATTCCATAAGGTAAAACACCCCTTCTATAGCAGCGTTAACAAATATTCTCGATAGGCGCCCTTGGGAGTTTCTTCTATCAATCGCTCAAAATCTTCTCTATTTATAAAGCCCATGCGATAAGCCACTTCTTCAATACAGGCAATTTTTAGACCCTGTCTCTTCTCGATGGTAGCAATAAAATTTGCAGCCTCTAACAGGCTCTCTGGAGTGCCAGCATCGAGCCAGGCTATTCCCCTCCCCACCAGCTCTACCTTCAATTTTCCTTCCCTTAAATATACCATGTTGACATCCGTAATTTCAAGCTCGCCCCGGGCAGAAGGCTTTAAGGACTTGGCTATTTCCACTACCTTATTATCGTAGAAATATATTCCCGGCACAGCATAATTGGACCGGGGCTGTTTTGGCTTTTCTTCAATGCTGATGGCTCTACCACATTCGTCAAACTCTATCACACCATATCTTTCTGGGTCTTTCACTCGGTAGCCAAAAATTATAGCTCCTTCCCGGAGACGGGTCGCACCTCTTAAGAGCTCCGGAAACCCATGCCCGTATAGAACGTTGTCGCCCAAAATCAGGCACACTTTATCTGGGCCAATAAATTCTTCACCGATTATAAAAGCTTGAGCAATCCCTTCCGGCTTTTCCTGAACCTCATAGCTAAACTTAAGACCCAACCTGCTCCCATCGCCCAGGATAGCTTGGTATTTAGGAGCATCTTCCGGTGTGGAAATAATTAAGATATCTCTGATACCAGCGAGCATCAAAGTGGATAAGGGATAATAAATCATCGGCTTATCATAGATAGGCAGCAATTGTTTGCTGGTAACCAGTGTGGTGGGATAAAGCCTGGTGCCCGCCCCTCCAGCGAGAATTATGCCCTTCATTAGTGAAGAGTGACGAGTGACGAGTGATGCGTGGTGAGAAGAAAGTGAAGAGTGATGAGTGACGAGTGATGCGTGGTGAGAAGAAAGTGATGCGTGATGAGAAGCATATTCAGACATTTGTATCTACCTGCTTATTTTTCAAATTTTTGATTAACCCAAGAAGCATTTTTCTGACAGTAATGATATGTTCTTCAGTATATTCTATATTGTTTACAAAATTAAGCTCTTTTGCAATATACAATTGAGTCTCCAGCTCTGATAGAGACCCTAATGCAACATATAAAAATTGAATAAATTCTCTCTTATATGCTCTAGCGCTCCCTTCAGCAATATTAGAAGGCACTGATATAGCAGACCTTTTAATCTGTGAAGTCAAGCCATATTCTTCATTTTTAGGAAAATTCTGGGTCAATTCATATATCAACTTTACAAGATTTATACTCTCCTGCCAAACTCTCAGATCTTTATGGGTCTTAATGCTCCTTCCTTCCCCCACCTTTCCTCACTCCTCACTGTTTCCGGATTACTCCTCACTGTTTTTTCTTCGCTCTTCACTGATCACTGTTCCTTTTTTATGGATTGCTCCTGACGCGTTACTCATCACTCATTACTGATTACTGTTTTTCCTTTACTGATCACTCGTCACTGATCACTGTTTACTCATCACTGCCTTAACCTCTCTCACTCTCACTCTCACTTTCACTTTCACTTTTACCCTCACATCTCCTTAAAGTTTCCAAATACCACTTCACGGTTTTGCGCAAGCCTGTTTCGAAGGTCTCTTGAGGCTTCCAGCCCAGCTCCGTTCGGATTTTGGTAGAGTCGATAGCATAACGCAAGTCGTGGCCAGGCCGGTCAGGGACAAAAGTAATCAACCGCTTGAACTCCATTGGGTCTCTGCCCAGCTCTTCACCCAAAATATCGCAAATTTTATACACTATATCGATATTTCTCCACTCATTGTTGCCCCCGATGTTATAGGTCTCGCCGACTCTGCCTTTTTGAATAACCAGCCAAATGGCCCGGCAGTGGTCTTCCACATAAAGCCAGTCACGTACATTTTCTCCCTTACCATATACCGGGAGTGGCTTTCCCTCTAGAGCATTTAATATCATAAGAGGAATGAGTTTTTCCGGAAATTGATAGGGTCCGTAATTATTGGAACAGTTGGTGATTTTTACCGGCAGCCCATAAGTGCGGTAATAAGCTCTCACTAAGTGGTCGCTGGAAGCTTTAGATGCTGAATAGGGGCTGGAAGGGTCGTATCTACTTTCTTCGGTGAAATAACCCGTTTTTCCCAAAGTTCCGTAAACCTCATCGGTGCTGACATGATGAAAGAGTTTCCCTTCCTTATCTTTCCAGTGTTCCCGGCAGACCTCCAAAAGGTGGAAAGTGCCAATGATATTGGTGTGGATAAAGTCTGCAGGGCCAACGATGCTTCGGTCTACGTGGCTTTCAGCAGCAAAATGCACCACTATATCCGGACTGTATTTTTTGAAAATCTCTTGAACCCGGGGATAATCAGCGATATCTGCCTGCTCAAAATAGTAATTTTTGGCCTTTTCTATATCTATAAGATTATCCAGGTTGGCGGCATAGGTGAGTTTATCCAGGTTGATAAAAGTGCATTCTGGGTATTTTGGGACAAACAAACGCAAAAAGTTAGAACCAATAAATCCCGCTCCGCCAGTAACCAAAATCCGCATCAGCATCCTCCTTTGGACTTAAAGTCTTGCAAATACTCACTCACGGCATCTTGCCAGGGAGGCAACAGCCGCCCGATAGTCTCCCGGAGAGGGAAGGGGTCGAGAATAGAGTTTCTGGGTCTCCTCGCCGGTCGGGGGAATTCTGCACTGGATACCGGGACGATAGCTACATCTAACCCCGCTTCCTGGATAATAAATCTGGCCAACTCACACCAGCTCACCCCACCTTGGTTCGTGATATGATATACTCCAAAAGCACCAGTTTTTACCAGCTCCAAAATTCCTTCTGCAAGATGCACGGCATAGGTAGGGCAACCAACTTGGTCGTTGACCACCCGGAGCTCCGGCTGTTTTGAAGCGGCATTTAAAATGGAAGCTACAAAGTTTGGCCCACCGGAGCCAAAAAGCCAGGAAGTGCGGACAAGATAATATTGAGGGCTAATAGTTTCCAGATACCGCTCTCCTAAATATTTACTATAACCATAGGCATTCACTGGCTCTCGCCGGTCAAATATCCCCCAGGGCTCCTCTTTCTCTCCCCTAAAGACATAATCAGTACTGATATGCACGAGGGGGATACCAAGCTCCCGACACACCAGAGCAAGGTTACGCACCCCCAAGCCATTAGTGAGATTTGCCCTTTCTATATCTTCTTCCGCTTTATCCACAGCAGTATAGGCCGCACAGTTAACCACCATATCCGGATGAGTATTTAATAACACTTCCCGAACCTGCCCCCAATCCGATATATCCAGACGGTTGTGCGGTAGCTCTATAACATCATATTCTTTTTGGAAAACTCGAACCACTTCCCGCCCCAAAAGCCCCCCAGAGCCAGTTACTGCGATATACAAGTTTCTTTCACCCTCACTTTCATAGTCATCACTCAACAACAAACCAATTGATTCTTATTATTTAGCATAGTGCTATTGAAAAATCAATTTGCTTCTTCGAGTACAGGGCTGATGCTCCTGATAATAGGTTAATGTACAAGTTGTCCTAATACAGCTAGCACTTCTTCTCCATAGCGTTTTTTGGTGAAACGCTCCGTTGCCCACTGTAGTCCGTTGTATCCCATATCTCGTACTACATCAGGGTGCTCGTACAGATATTTGATTTTAGTTGCAAGCTCCTTATAATCACCGGGAGTATAAAGGAAGCCATTAAACCCATCACGAATCAACTCTATTGTGCCACCACTCCTTGCACCGATAACCGGTTTCCCTATTTTCATCGCCTCAACTGTAACTCTTCCAAAAGCTTCGTTCCTTGAGCACATCAATACTACATCAGCACTTTTTACAAAAGGGAAAGGATTTTCTACATAGCCGATGAACTTAACATATCTATCAAGTTCATTCTCTGAGACCAATTCCTGCAAATAATCTCGGTATTTCGGGTTGCCGTCTCCGACAATAAGAAGCTCCGCATCTATCCCCGCATGCACCAACTCACCAATGGCTAGTATGGCTTCTTCTTGTCTCTTCCCTTCTTGCAATGCACCTACTATTACACACCTTATTCCTGTATTCGTAGCCACAGAAACCTCCTCAGTGGAGATGTTTTGCGGAACGCTCACTGATTGGTAAATTACTCTCAACTTTGATGGGTCAATGTACTGCTGATACTTCTGGGCTACGGCATTAGAATTAACTATAAAAATTGAGGGCAACCGATTCATTAACCATAGTGAGAGTTTCTCCCCAAGGTCAAAAACCAGGCGGTGATCTTCGTACCCAAATTCATGTATATGCCAAACATGAGGTATCCTCAAAAGTGATGCAGCAAAAGCACTTACGCACACAGTAATAGTATTTGTGTATACAACATCACACTTCCACCTTTTTATCCTCATTGCAACAGGGATTGTCACAGCAAGATTTATAACAGCTCTACCTATACGCTTCCACAGCGGCAAGTTGACACCCATCCACCACTTATAAGGTAAGATGCAAAAATCTACTCCCAGTTTTTTCAGTTCGTCAACTATCGGACCATTAGAAGGTAATAACACGTAACACCTTACGCCACGTTCTTCCAAGGCCTCCAAAAGTTCAAGCAAGGCTTTTTCTGCCCCACCTTTTGCAGATGAATGCGAAATAAAACAAACTTTCATTGTCTTCTTAAAGGCTCTCCTTTATAAAACATAAAAGCCATACATAACATAGGCCATTACATCATTTCTTATTAAGATATTATTCTCTACACTGTAGAAAGATTTTGGCAATGAGATAGTACATTTTACTTGAGCTTCCATCAAATCTTTTGCATATTCAATTAAACCGCCACCCCGCCAAGCCTAAATCCCCATCCTATATGCAAAATTTTTATTTTATCTTTTTTAGCCATTGTTTTAATTTGTTCCTTAAAAAAGCTTTCTATTTAATATATCTATTTGACATAAGACCTTATTGTTAAAATTAATACGACAAACTCTATTATTATTATACTAATAGCTGTACCAATAAACGAAAAGAAATAAGTCATTAAAAATGTAAGAATCAACCCTCCTATTCCCATTATGACATGGATTCTCGAATAAACGTCGTCTTTGCCCGAAACTAACAAAAAATGAACTCTAAATGCGTTCGCATTAATAAAAAATGCAGCTAATAAAAGTAGTCTAAAAGCTAAAATAACTTCAGGACAAGGTTCGCCGGCGATAATTTTTATAATCAACGGAGCCAAAAAATACACGATAGGGAGTCCAATTAAATATGCTATAGTAGTAAGGTTCTGAAATCTGTTCATTAAACTTGTAGCACGTTCTTTGCTTTCTGAGTAAATTTTACTTAATCTAGGATACAGAGCTTGAACTAAAGAAGCCAATGGGAACGTTTGGACTACACCCATAAGTTTCTCAGCAATTGCATAATAGCCGGTAATTGTATTATCTGTAAATAAGCCTACTGCAAACAAGCGAGAAGAAGTATACCCTGATATTGCCACCTGGGAGATAAATATATACCACCCCTCTCTCAACTGATGCTTTATATCTGCTACAGATGGCAATTTAAAATTAACATTAAAATTCCTAAAAACTATCCACAATGATAAGATGCCAGCGATAAAAGAGCCCATAAAATTTAAGAGCGGAACATAAATGTAGTCAGAAGCTTGATGAATAAAAACAAATATTGCTACAGTAAAAATAAGCCTGGCAGTTATATTTAAATAGGTTATATACTTCATCTTCTCCATCCCTTGGAAAAACCATACAGGAAATAAAACCTGCCCCACAACCATCCCAAAGGTTAGAAAATAAATAAGCCAGTCCTGCCTGAACTTCCCGAAGGAAAAAACAAGAACCGTCATAATTATAAATGACAAAATGAGCAGACCAAATTTTATAATCATTACAGAGCTGAATATTTCAGATACTTTCTCTTTATCATCTCTATATATAGAAACCTCTCTGGTGGCTGAAAGATTAAAACCATAGTCGGTGAGAATATTAAAATATTGTATGAACGCCTGAGCAAAGGAGATAAGCCCATACCTTTCTGGCCCTAAAACCCGAACCAGATAAGGCAAGGTAATCAAAGGCAATATATAATTTGCCCCCTGTAAAACCGATAGGGATACAAAATTTGACAGTAACCGCTTTTTGTCTTCGGTATTAGTCAGTCTTTTAATTTTATCTAATATACCTATATTTTCCAATTTGTTCCCCTTCTACCCCTTTAGGTACTTCACTTTTGTCTTTCTTGACCTCCGATCTTTCACTTTCTCCCTCACCCTCACTCTCACTTCCCACGCATTACTCGTCACTCATCACTGATTACTGATTACTCGTTACTCCTCTCACCCTCACTTTCACTCCCACTCCCACGCATCACGGATTACTAACCTACCCGTTCATTTCGAGATTTCTTGATCTCCTCTGCAATTTGTTGAACTGTAGGTTTCCCCAGCCACTGCTCTCTTTCTCGTGTATAATCTCCGCTTCCGGTATCAAATTGCTGGAGAAAACGCACCATTCCAACGGGTCCAAGAGTCTCAGCTAGAGCCTTTAATCCGCGGCTTCTAATCTCTACTGGGGTCATCTCCTTATTCTTCATCTTTAGTCACCTCCATTAACCACAGGACAGGGTTTTCTACTCGTACCTTCAATGTGGCGCCGTGCCTTTTTGCTTGACGCTTTTCTCTCTTCTTTCCTCATCAGGAATACGGGAGACTTCGTACTCTACTACAAAACCAATCTTCTTTAGCTCCAAAACAATTTTATAAGAGCTTTCAATAAGTCTCTTGTTAACTTTGAGCAAACACTAACTATCTCAGCACACGGGATAAGGGGGCTTAATCCAAACTCGGTAACTACCCCTTGAGAGACATAAACCTTTTCATAAAGCTTACAAAGAAGGGATAACAGTCCTACTTTATCCAGAACTATCAAGCACGAAGTGTCAACGACACATCGTTCAGACATTTCGGAACTCTTTATCCAGGTCTATATCTTCAAAAATTACCGGCGATATCCCTTTTTTCAAAAGGAGCTCAGCAAAAGACCTTTCAGAAAAACCCGCTATCTCAGCCGCCTTACCCAAAGATACTTTCCCTTCTTCTAAAAGCTTGATAGCTAAGGCTAACTTTAGTTCTTCATCCTCAAGATTTACCTCGGGTATTTTTAGCACTTTCATTGAACTTCCTCCTTATAAACAAGATTGCAAGAAGTGAAATGCGAGACGATATTGCTTTTTACCATTTTTCACTCTCACTCTCACTCTCACTTCTCACGCATCACTCATCACTATCCTACCAATCTTTCCAAGAACTGGGCAAAAGCTTGAAGTTCTTTATTTATCCGAGGAAAAACAAAATCCAAGCTTTGCACCAATCTTCCTAAACGCTCTGAATCAAATTCGAAGGCATAAATGTTCCGAACCACATGGCGGAAGCGAAGGTATTCATCCAATGACTCTCGAGTTTCCTCTGAGATAACTGCTGGACGAATCTGTGGACGTTCTTCAGCCATTTGCCTTAAGAGTTCTTGATGCCAGTCACGACTCTGTGGCACCACCTCATCAAGGGTGGCTGCAATGTGGTGGAAGACTCGTTCTAGACCAGTGTAGAAATCATGCAAGTTCAGGGCTACTGCATCAAGATACAGATCTTCGTCATCGGGATATTTGTGGGCAAGCGCAAGAGCACGTTTGGCGCGAGTAATAACCTTCTCCAGGGTCCCAAGTTCTTGGCGGATGCGCGCTGCCAACACCAGATATCGCTCACTCACAGCTCAACTCCTTCTTTTTTTATCACTACCAAAAGCGAAGGAGAACAGGTCTCTACGTCAACTAAATTGATTATAATCTCAGAATCCAGATCTTGAACCGCGCCCATCGCCCGAAAAGTATCTTCAGGGCGAAGCCCCCAGGCTGCAAGATCTACATCAGACCACTGAGTAAAACACCCTTTATGCACCAGAGACCCGAAGACCACTACCCGGCTAACACCGAAGCGCTCTCGCAACAGCTCTGCAGCATGGCGAGCAAGCGCCCAGGCGCGCCTTTCACGCTCCGCCGCTCCTCCCTTTTTTCTTTTCTCACGAAGCTTGGCTGCATGTTGGTAAGCTTGTAATTCTTCATCCGTCAGCTCTATCGCTGTTTTTGTCATAGAAACAGTCCTCTCCAGGGAGTCTCTGTACTCTCCGGTCATCAAATTATATTGCCTTATTTATTTTTACCACAACAGCACTTCTATCAACATTTGAGGAGTTTTCGAGTTCACTCATCACCCTTCACCCGTCACTCATCACTGATTTACCTTTGCAAGTAATTAGCCTGCAGGGCAAAACAAAAAAATCAAAGACAGAATAAAAAAAACCAAGTGTTAAGTAAAGAAGTGTGACAATGAGTTTTACGTTTAATTATAGTTCGCCAACCCCTATCAAGACTTGTTTATAAAGTTCAGGCTTAAGCCGAAACCCCTGCCTTTTCCCGTAAAGCATCTAAATTCTCTTGGACACTCTTAATAAGTCCCTCTCGTTTTGCCCATATGAGTAGACCTACCGTTCCCAGAACTCGGAAACCCAATCTCTCAGCAACTTCTCTTGCCTCTTTCTCATCAAGCAGAACTAAATCCGTCTTTTTCTCCAGTGCCAGGGCTATGACTTCAGCCTCTCCATAATCTATTTGTGTGAGAAGTATTCTTACTATATCTAGATTTTTAACCTTCTCCACTTTAATCCAGTTAGCAGTCGCTACCTCTTGGACACCTGACCGGCCCTTCCCCTCTTCCACTACTTCTTTCCAAACCGCGGTGGGGATTACTAGTTTCGTACCCTTACATCGTTTTCTCAACAGATCCAGCTGACCAATTGCACTCAAAGCGATCAATATCGAAGAATTGCAGATCACAGTCAATCCAACTCTTCCAAGGTATTAAGGTCTTTGTTAAATTCTTCAAGATCGTAGTGACGAGGGATCTCTTCTTCTCCCAAAAGATGGGAAAACTCCCACTTGGTCATCCCGGCAAGTTCGCGGGCTTTTCCAAAGCTGAGTAGACCCTTCTCATAGAGTCGCAGAGCTAACTCCTTCTTCAATCTCGCCGCTACTTCATCTCTCGGAAGCTTCAGTGACTGAACTAATTCCTCGGGTATCTCCAACTCAAGCTTCGACATAACATCACCTCCAACTAAAATAATACCATAATATGTGATAAATGCCGTAAGATGTGAGACGTAATACGTTATTACTTTTTACCATTCTTCACTCTCACTCTCACTCATCACTCATCACTCATTACTCATCACTGATTACTCGTTACTCATCACTCGTCACTCACCCACAGCACTCAGAACTTGCCGGTAGAGCTCTTCGTCGATCCAAAACCCACCCTGTTCCCGGAGTTTTTCCAGCTCCGTCCGTAAAGACTGGACTTTGCCAACTTCTCTCGCCCGCATCAGTATTCCAATGACCCCCGTTTTAGGCAAACTATATAGCTCAGCAACGCTTCGAGCCTCTGTTTCATCCAATAATATTAGGTCCGCTTTCCGATTGATAGCCAGAGCAATGGCCTCCGCTTCTCCTTTATCTAAGTCACGTTTCAGTAGGCGCAAAATAGGCTCGTCCTCACATAATGCAATCTCTACCCAGCCTGCCTGACGCGCTTTTTCAACTTCAACCGCTCCTACTCTACCTTTTCCCTCTTCCATTACCTCCTCCAAACCGCGGCGGGGATAACGACTTTCCCATGAAATTCTTTAAGTAAAGTAAGCCGACCAATGGCAGCCAGATGTATCAGAGTTGAGGAATCACTGATGACCAAGGGCATACCGGATGTCTTCCTCAAGATCCGCTTCTGTATAATGTCTGGGGATTT
>Ga0209608_1001648_pt1 | contig 17786 bp, 13 predicted proteins | sample AD_UKC130_MetaG_FD_184428 | JGI IMG/M metagenome (GOLD analysis project Ga0209608, IMG submission 184428) | Active sludge microbial communities of municipal wastewater-treating anaerobic digesters from Canada - AD_UKC130_MetaG (SPAdes) (version 2) | ecosystem: Engineered > Bioreactor > Anaerobic... | reverse complement strand
TCGGTACAAACGTCATGCCCGTTTCAGGACGAGCGGTGGCAGGAACTCGGCCAGGCACAGCGGGGTGGGACTAGGGCACGCACCGTGATGGCGATTCGGGCGGGATGGAGCGACGATTCCGACGGGTGCGACGACGGCGGTTCGGTCAGGCACGCCGACGGTTATTCGGGCAGTCACGTGGGGCGGGGATTGCGGTAGGGGCCCCCCCCCGTGGTTGCCCCAAAAAGTTCAGGCGGGAACGGGGGCGGCGATTCGGGTGGGGGCATTCTGGCGGGTACGGCGATCGCAGATCAGGGCAGGCACGGGGGCCTGCCCCTACGAGGGGTGGTTTTTTCACATTCGGGAACGCCGTACCGCTCATCGGCGCGTTATACTATCTTTTTTGGCCCGCGGTGGCCTTGCCTAAACGTTGAGCCTAAATGGCTTGTTTGCCTTGCCGGCGGATGAGCGCTGTCCAACGTTTATGTTTTAGGATTCTTCCAACATGATCAGCCTTGCAGAAATCGAAAAGGTTGCCGTTTTAGCCCGGCTGTTATTGACCCCAGCCGAATCCCAACAGATGACCGAGCAATTGGGAAAGATCCTGGAATACATGTCGCTTTTGAATGAGGTCAACACCGAGAACGTGGAACCGTTGGCACACGCGGTGGAATTGACGAATGTATTTCGAGAAGACCGAGTCACCCCCAGCCTCGATCGCGAGATGGCCTTGGCAAATGCACCCCATCGCGATGAGGAGTGTTATCGCGTCCCGGCCGTTTTGGGTGAAGTGTGATACTGGGGCATCCTTGGGTCAAGCTCTATGGGACTTTGAGGAAGAATGTGCGATATGTCGCTTTCTGAATTGACAGCCAGTCAGTTGCTCCAGCAGCTCCGCGAGGGGCGAATCAAGGCCGTCGAGGTGGTTGCCCATTCGCTGCGGCAGATTGATCAATACGATCCGACGGTTGGGGCTTTTTTGAGAGTCAACCGGGATCATGCGTTCGCCCAGGCGGAAGAGATTGATCGGCGGCGGTCGCGGGGGGAGAAGTTGGGTAAGTTGGCCGGTTTGCCGGTGGCGGTCAAGGATAATATTTGCACTCAGGGAGAGCCAACGACTTGTGCCTCGCGGATGCTGAAACGTTTTGTGCCGCCATATGATGCCACGGTTATTGCCAAGCTCAAGGCGGCCGATGCCATCATCGTGGGCAAGACGAATCTGGACGAGTTTGCGATGGGCGGCTCGACGGAGACCTCGGCCTTGGGCCGCACGTGTAATCCTTGGGATGTCACGCGGATACCCGGCGGCTCGAGTGGTGGGGCTGCTGCCTGCGTCGCCGCCCGCATGGTACCTCTGTCTGTGGGAAGCGATACAGGTGGCTCGATCCGGCAACCGGCAGCCCTCTGTGGCGTCACCGGCCTAAAGCCGACATACGGTCGCGTCAGCCGGTTCGGACTGGTGGCCTTTGCCAGTAGCCTTGATCAGATTGGACCGCTTGCCCAAACCGCCGAGGACTGCGCCCTGCTGTTGGAAGTCTTGGCCGGTCACGACCCCAAGGATGCCACGTCTATTCCCCAGCCAGTGCCGCCTTTTTCTGAGACGGTCCGTCAACCGTTGGAGGGACTGCGGGTCGGCTGGGTTCGAGAGCACTTGGGTGAAGGCGTTTCGCCTTCTGTCTTGGCAGCCATTCAGGAGGCGATCAAGGTCTTTCAATCGTTGGGGGCCAAGGTGGAGGAAGTGGAATTGCCCCATGCCCGTTATGCGGTGGCGACGTATTACATCATCGCATGTAGCGAGGCATCGAGTAATCTTGCCCGCTATGACGGGGTCCATTATGGATACCGCACGGACGAGAAGGCAATGCTGGCAGAATTGGCCGAGGAGCGGCGTGTACTCCAGCAGCAGGGGAAGAGCGAGGCCTTGGAGGATTTGGATACCGCCTTGGTCCGCATGTATCGCAAGACGCGGGCCGAGGGCTTCGGGGCAGAAGTCAAACGCCGCATCATGCTGGGCACATATGCCCTCAGCGCCGGCTACTATGACGCCTACTATCTCAAGGCGTTAAAGGTCCGTCGGCTCATTCGGCAAGATTACGATAAGGCCTTTCAGAAGGTCCATGTAATTGTCGGACCGGTCACGCCGACGCCGGCCTTTGCTCTGGGCGAAAAGATCAACGATCCCTTGGCCATGTACTTGTTTGACCTGTTCACGGTGGGGACCAACCTGGCGGGTTTGCCGGCCATTTCCATCCCTTGCGGTTTCAGTGAGGACGGCATGCCGATCGGGTTGCACCTCCAGGCCCCGCCGTTAGAGGAAGAAACGCTGTTGCGGGCTGCCCATATGTTCCAGCAGGTCACGGATTGGCATCGGCGACGGCCGCCCCTATTGGACCGGCAGGCTGTCGCTACGTGATGGTTAAGACATTAGGGGAGCCAATTTGCTGACTCACACGAGTAGTTAGGCCATCTTCACAAAGACACCGATCTGCCCATGGCTGAGCAACCTTACACGATCGTCATCGGATTGGAAGTGCACGTCCAATTGCTGACGGAGAGCAAACTGTTTTGTGGCTGTTCGACGAAGTTTGGCGCACCGCCCAACACGCAGACGTGTCCCATCTGCATCGGGATGCCGGGCGTCCTGCCCGTCATGAATCGTCGCGCCGTGGAATTGGCCGTGAAAACGGGCCTCGCTTTGAATTGCGAGATTGCCCGGTTTAGCAAATGGGACCGCAAGAACTACTATTATCCTGACCTTCCCAAGGGGTTTCAGATTAGCCAGTATGACCTTCCCATCTGTCGAGGGGGCTACTTGGACGTTCCCAGCCCAAACCGTGAGGGGATGCGGCGAATCAGGATTATCCGTGTCCATTTGGAAGAGGACGCGGGAAAGAGTATGCACGACGAGAAGGCCGGGCGGGCTGATAGCCGGATCGACCTCAATCGCGCCGGGACACCTCTTTTGGAAATCGTCACCCAGCCCGACATCCGTTCCCCTGCCGAAGCCAAGGCGTTCTTGACCGAGTTAAAGCTCCTTCTTAACTATCTGGAGGTCTCCGACTGCAACATGCAGGAGGGGAGCCTCCGCGTGGATGCCAACATCAATCTGCATATTCCCACGGAGGATGGGCAGTATGTGGCCACGCCGATTGTGGAAGTCAAGAACATGAACAGCTTTCGGGCTGTGGAACGGGCATTGACCTACGAGGCTCAGCGGCAATATGAAGCATTTCTTGAGACCGGGCACCGACTGGGAGATGTTCCCAAGCAAACACGGGGTTGGGATGAGGATGCTCAATTGACCCGGCCCCAGCGATCCAAGGAGGAGTCCAGTGATTACCGCTATTTCCCGGAACCTGACCTGGTCCCCGTCACGGTGACCGATGCTGAACTTGAGGCCCTGCGGCAGCAGTTGGGCGAGCTTCCGGCCGACATCCGCCGACGATTACAGGAAACCTATCATCTGAACGACTACGATAGTGATGTCATTGTGAATCAAGGGCGGGCATTTGTCGATTACTTTTGCCAGTTGGCGGATACCTGTGGGGATGGCAAGATGGCCGCCAATTGGGCCCAGCAGGATGTCTTGCGGACGCTGAACGAGCGGGACTGGACGATCACCCAATTTCCCATTTCCGCGGCGGAACTGGCAAGACTTCTTTGTCGTGTCAAAAGCGGTGAACTCGATACCGCTAAGGCGCGCATGGTCTTCGGCCATATGGTGGACCACCAAGCCACCGTGGATGAGGCTATCCAGTCGCTGGGGATTGTCCAGGTTGACGAAACAGAGTTGCGCCAGTTGTGCGCAGAGCTCCTCGCTTCCAATCCCAAAGTCGTGGCAGAAGTAAAGTCCGGCAAAGACAAGGCCATTGGCAGTCTCGTAGGGCAAGCTAAAAAACGTAACCCGCATGTCAATCCTGCAAGGGTGAAAGAAATCTGTTTGGAGTTGATCCGGCAGGAAACGACGTGAACCGCCGTAGCCCTGGACGACCACCACGGTGCTTCCCCTCGGTTAAGCTGATCGGCTTTGTGTGGACCTCCACTCGCATGGGCAGCATGGGTTGCATATGACGCAGATTGTTACCCTCATCACCGATTTCGGGTGGGAAAGTGTTTACGTCGCCCAAATGAAGGCAGTATTGCTTTCCATCAATCGGCGTCTCACCATTGTGGACGTCACGCACGAGATCCCACCCCAGGACGTTCAGGCCGGCGCCTTGGTTCTACGGCACGTTGTGCCTAGCTTTCCTCCCGGGAGTTGCCATGTGGCAGTGGTCGATCCCGGTGTGGGGACACAGCGGCCATGCCTTTGTGCCGATATGGGAGGACGCTATGTTGTCGCTCCGGATAATGGGCTCATCACCTATCTTGCCGAAGTGCTGCCTGTTAACGTGATGGTCCGCCTAGAAAACCCGGCTTATCGCCTGCCCGAGGTAAGTGCCACATTTCATGGCAGGGACGTAATGGCCCCGGCCGCCGCGTGGCTGAGCCTTGGCGTGACGCTGGAACAGTTGGGACCCGTCCATCACGCCCCTGTGCTTTTGCCCGAGGGATGGAAGCCACTCGTGACGGAGCGGCAGATTCGGGGGAAGGTCGTTTTGGTCGATCGATTTGGAAACCTCATCACCAATATCGAAAAGACACATCTGTCGCCGGACCGAACTGTGACCGTGAGCATTGGGGAGTATGTTATTCCGGGGTTGGTTCGGACTTACGGCCATCGCACATCAGGGGAAGTAGTGGCCCTGATTAACTCTCAAGGCTATGTGGAGGTTGCGGTCGTCAACGGCAGCGCGGCCGAGGTAACGGGTTTAGGTGTGGGAACTCCTGTGGTGATTACTTGGTAAGGGACGATGTTGGACGAACGAGAAAAACAGCAACTCCGCCAGTGGGATCGGACCATCTATTGGCACGCCTTCACACAGATGGCGGAATACGAGCCTTTTATCATCGAACGCGCGGAAGGTTGCCGTCTCATTGATATCGACGGTCGGGAATACATCGATGGTGTGGCCAGTCTGTGGTGTAACGTCCATGGCCATCGTCATCCAAAACTGGACGCCGCAATCCGCGAGCAACTTGATCGTGTGGCCCACGTCACATCATTGGGATGTTCCAACCCGACGACGATCCGTCTGGCCAAACGTCTGACGGAGATTGCGCCGCCTGGTTTGCGTCACGTGTTTTTTGCGGACAGCGGTGCTGGGGCGGTGGAAGTGGCCCTCAAGGTTGCCTTTCAGTATTGGCGGCAAATTCCTCGACCGCAGCCCCAAAAGACCGTGTTTTTGGCTCTCGGCGATGCCTACCACGGGGACACGCTTGGGGCGGTGAGTGTAGGTGGTGTGGATCGTTTCAATGCCGTCTTTCAGCCGCTCATGTTTCCCACAATCCGCCTTCCCTGCCCCGAAACCTACCGGACACCTGAAGGCGTTCCCCCGAGCGAGCTAACCGAGTATTACCTCAACCAAGTCGAGCAGGTCCTGCGGCGGGAACATGAGCGGATCGTGGCGATGATCATTGAACCACTGGTCCAGTGTGCGGCGGGAATCGTGATGCATCCGCTGGGTTATCTGCGAGGAGTCCGCGAGCTAACACGCAAATACAATGTTCTCTTGATCGCTGATGAAGTAGCGGTGGGTTTTGGTCGCACTGGCCGGATGTTTGCCTGCGAGCACGAAGGTGTCACGCCCGACTTGTTATGCCTTGGAAAAGGCATCACCGGAGGGTATCTGCCGGTCGCTGCGACGCTGGTCACGGACGAGGTGTATAACGCCTTTCTCGGTGACTACGCCTCATTACGAACGTTTTTTCACGGGCACACCTACGGGGGCAATCCCCTTGGCGCGGCGGTGGCCCTGGCAAACTTGGACGTCTTCGAGGAAGAAAGGACACTGGATAACCTTCCGCCGAAGATTGAGCGACTAAGGGCACACCTCGAGCGGATCGCCAATCGCCCCCACGTTGGTCATGTCCGCCAATGCGGACTGATTGCCGGAATCGAGTTAGTCCAGGACAAAGCAACTAAAAAACCCTACCCGTGGACGGAACGCCGTGGCTGGCAGGTGTGCCTGGCCGTCCGCGAGGAGGGTATATTCCTGCGGCCGCTTGGTGATGTGATTGTGATCTTTCCCCCCCTGGCTATTAGCCTTGAGGAGATCGATCAGATTGGCTTTGCCGTGGAACGGGCCATTATTCGCGTCACAGAACAGGATTAAGACCCCCTCACCCTCTGGGAGAGGGTTGGGGTGAGGGCAACCGGCTGTCGGAGTCGATCAAGAAAACCGGCATTTTCGAGCCACCCTCTCCCGCCGAACGCGTGAGGGGAGATTATGGGATAGGCTCTCATCGAGCCGCCGGCGCCCTCGGCCTCGGTTCCAAGCGTCAAAGTGTGACGGGCAAAAGCTCGATCCCTTCGCTGGCCCCCAAATTGCGCGAGTACTTTTTCTCCTTGACGTTGTTCCAGTGTTCGTGAACGCCGAGGCTGGCGAGACGCTGCGTCGGTTCAGCATGATTGGGGTCGTAAAATGTCCCCGAGGGCGGCTGATCGGCCAAGGCCGCCTCGTGGAGGTAATCGTCCACGCCGCCTTTCCGCGGGAAGGGCGTGCCTTCGGCATAGAGAAAGTCAAACGCCACGGAATCGATGGCCACCGGATCTTGCGAGGCAAACAAGCTGCACGACCACTGATCCTCCATCGGTGGGATATGCATCCGTTGCGGCACCGGATCGCGCGGGTGAACACCCGAGAAAAGGCCGTCGATCAGGTATAGGACGGTCTTCCCGCCCAAATGAGCATGGCCGATGAGATCCACCAGCGGTCGATAAATGCCCGTGGCGGTGGAAAAACAGTTGGGATGGATGTCGTAGTATCCTTCTTGCACCGGCCAGCGAATGAGTGACCCGTAATGATTCTTCGCACACAGCGTCACGCCAGCGCCACTGTGGGCCTTGAAATTGGCGAAATTGATCAAGTAATCTGCTTCGGCGAAGCAGCGAGGGAGAAAATCCTGCGCGACACCCTGGGGACGACAACTCCAATACAACTGTGTTTCAGAGGCCTGCACCTTAATCCGCCCAAACTTCCCGGCGTAATCCACGTACTGCACGTCGGGATAATGGGCATGGAGGATGTCGTAATATTCGTGGACCAAGTAGGCCAGCGTGTCGCAAATTGTGATGTCCGCCGGTTTGACGCCGACCTCATCGACCAACTGCCGCAGCAGGGCAAGAAGCATCTGCGGCGAGGTGTTCATGTAGTTTTCCCGGCGAATGAATCGGTAGGTTTCAGGATCGACCACATTTTCGCGATAGATCATGCCCACCCAATTGGGCTTGATAAGGATTTTTTGCCCCGCCTGATAACCCTGGGCCGCTCCTTTGCGGGTTTTGTTGAGATGGGAGAACAGCCGATGCCATGCGTCTTTGACGGAGTCTGCTCCCGTCAAGTGGCGAACGGCTTGGTCCATCATCGCGTTGACCCGCGATTGCTTGACGTGATCGCCTTCCCACCATCGGCCATCGTCAGGGCCTTTCCAATCAACAACACCGGGATCGTGGACCCAGACAACCCGCCCGGGGAAGATACCCTTTCCCTGCCCTATGGGCTTGAGAGGGACCGGCTGATCGGCGCTGACCTCGGCCGCCCAGGCACCCAAACGTGCTCCCGCGATTCCTGCCAGGGCAGTCGAGCCTCCAATAAAATGCCGACGGTTAATCTTTAGACTTTCTGGCAATTCGGCGGCAAATGGGACGTCATCATGGCGCGACATGGCAAAGCCTCCGGAAAAAGGGACATTCATTCCAAACGCTGCAATGTTATGCTGGAGCTATCCTGGGGCAGAAATATTTAACGTCTTTGAGGGATGATCGCTCCGCTACCCCCAGCTATGCGGCTTTTGGCAACACCCATAAATATAACCGTGGCGGGCTCGAAATGCACCAAACACCCGCCCGACTCCGCGTTCCAGCGGCCGGGCTGAAGGTGACATCGTCCACGTCTCGAACCGCCATAAGGAACGCCGCCCCGCCGATCAGGCGAAACACCGATGACCGGGGCAAGCAGGCTGGGGCTTCATTCGCCACAACTAGTGGGCCCGTTGTCCACAGAATAGTGATGCGCTAATGATTCGCATCTTTAGTCGACTGGATTTTCCACAGCTCGTACTGCGAACCACCGCTCCGGGATCCGAAACCGAACGCATAAGCCCAGAGGAGTCGAGAGTCGTCCCATGGGACGAGAATCAAATAAAAAACGCCGGAAAAATCCGGCGTAGGGAACGAGAAGCGAGGGCGACGGTGCGAACAAATTGGCGACAGGAAAGGGTAACCTCCAGATCGTGGGAGATAGTCTTCAGCATAGACGTCGGGCAGCTGTTACCGACCAGGATAGACCCCATCGCAGTGGGGAGATCGACAACACTAGAGTATCATTGCGTTGGTCTTGGCGACGGTTTAGAATTCATCGCCGCCAGTGATATCTGTGATCTGCCCGGAAGAGGGGCTTTTCGCGCTGATCGGACGGCGGAGGGCTTAGGCTTTCGGTATGAGACTTAGGAAGATCGACATCCGTCTGGAAGGCCCCGATATCCAACCGGAGAGTATTCCCGTTGGAGAGCTGCTCGACTTGCTTCTGTGTTACGAACGACTTTTACGTGATCTGACGGGGAAACGGCACTCTAAGGTCGAGAGAAAACATCGAGAGATGCGGCTTCGGCTGGTATCAGTGGAAAGGGGAAGTACCACCTTAAGTTGTCTCGCTCCGGAGGAACTTTACAACGCGAACCGCACAATTTCCCAGGCTATAGGCAAGGGGTCCGATTTGCCACCAGAAGCCAGGGACTCTTTTTTTAGGCTCCGAAAAAGGATTGAGAAGCTGGGTTGTGATGTCAAGATTCAAGGTGAAGACTTGGAGCCATTTGCGATTTCGCGTGAGCGGGTGCCCACAAAGAGGTTTATTCGGGGCGAGACAACTGTTTACGGAGAATGCATTGCGGTCGGAGGACGTAAGGCCGTTGTTAAATTGGTGAGCGGTAGCGGGGATCAAATTAGAATCCGTCTTAGCAACGAATTAGCCAGAGAGATTGCGAAGCATCTTTACGAGGAAATTGGTGTTCGGGGACTGGCGACATGGGAAGTGAGCGGACCGCGGATCGTAGATATGGAGGCATATGAGCTTTTGCCCTATCGTCGGACATCGCCGAAAGAGGCGATTCAGGCATTGCAAGAGAGCGCCGGTAAGGACTGGGGCAAGATCGCCGATCCCGAGGAATTCTTGAGGAAACTCAGGAGGGAGTAAAGGGGCGCCCTACATGGGAAAGCGACGAAGCGTTATCCTCGATACCAACATTCTTGTATATGCAATCCGTCCCGATGATTGTAACGATGATAGGGCAAAAAGGGCGAAGGACTTTATCAGCGATATCAGTCGGGATGATGAAGCTGATATCTTGATCCCTGCGGTGGTGGTCGCCGAATTTCTCTGCGGTTGCGACTCTGGGTTCGAAGACGCAGTGCGGAACCTTCAGGAGCACTTTAAGATTGTCCCCTTCGATATGAACGCTGCCTGTCAGTACCGTCAAGTGGTGACTACGAGGAGGAGACGATCGGGTAGTGATCAGGATGAGACCAAGCAAGTGGCCGCGGCGGAGAGAAATACTGTTGACGAAATGATCGTGGCCACGGCACTAGCTGCCAGAGCCCAGGAATTGATCACATACGACCAGGGACTTATCAATTTGGCAAAGGCCGTTGGCATTGATGCCAAGGAACCGCCGGAGTTGGGTCTAGGTTTGCTTCCGGGGTTTTAGGCGCCAAACGAACAACCTTTCCGGTCTTACTGCATCCGTGCGTTCGAGTAATTGGCAGTTTGCGTAGCTGGCTTGCGTTTTTTTTCCACCGTGAAGCAAGACTGGGCCCTAAGATCACGCACCGGTTTCAGAAAAAAGCGGTAATGGTTGCTAAAGCAGAATTTGAGCGATCCTTCATGCACCGCCTCGTGGGAATTTCTTGAAAAGTCGAAGGAAAGAAAGTCTTAGCTGATCTTTTTCTGAACGTTTTGAAGGCGTCGGAGAATTATTTCAGCAGGCCAGCGTGGATAGTTAAGCGCTTGGCAAACGGCATCGGAAGAGAGCATTCGCCGTCATCGGGATAATGCAATAGCTCGTCAGTGGTATACTTTAAGCCGCTTGGGCATGTCTTTGTCTCTGCCAGTTTAACCAAAGTATTTTCTAAAGCGGTACTTGTGACAAATCACCGCTACGGCGTTTGCCGTGTGCCACAAAGTTGTGCTCCATGATGCGAACCTTCTTTTGGGGAACACGAGTACAGCAAGGGTGATGCCGTTTTGGAAGTGTTGGAGGAGAACAAAAAAACGCCGGAAAATCCGGCGTATGGAACGACAAGCGAGGGCGACGGGACTCGAACCCGCAACCACTGGATCGACAGTCCAGTACTCTAACCAATTGAGCTACGCCCCCAGCGGTTGGAGCATCAATATAAGTATAACCCACGGTCACCCTGAAAGGTCAATGGGGGGACCTTGCTCCAAGCGGCTATCTGCAAGCCAGATTTCACTCCAGCAGTACCCGACAGAATGTCCGTTAAAAATGGGGCGCAGACTCGTAGAAAGCCTGATCGCGGACCTCGGCAATTCGCTTCGTCGTCCCTACAGGTTGGGCAGAATTGATTAAGAAGTGGCCCGGCAACCCCACCATTAGATAGCCCAAAACAACCACGATCGTGGAAAGCCCCGGGGGCGACGGCCCCGGATTGTTTACGATTTCTGCGAAAATTTTTCGGGGGCATTTTGGGAAAATGCTATGTTTAAGTAGAGAGTGCTGTGTCAAGGTAACTGGATTACCAAAGGATACACGACTCTCGATTGGTAGGTCTGGGTTTGGGCGTGGGACAAGAAGAGTTCCAAGAGGAGGGAGGTCTCGGTCGGAAAGTGTCTTCGGGTCTTTTCTGAACTGGCCGAGCTGGCCAAAAGGTGAAGTTTTATGATGAGCCTCCAGCGTTACCTCGACCTTGCTCAACACTGGATTGGTGAACTGGGACCACGAGAGTGGGCCATGTTTGCGGCGATGATGCTGGTCATTGGGCTAGTCTGCCTGCGGGGACTTGTCGCACAGCGGCCCTATTGAGCGTGCAGAAGATTTTGGACCAGTGGACTACGAGCCTATCCCATAACCTCCCCGCTCCCGTTTGGCCGGAGCCCGGTCGCGGGTGAGGGTGGCTCGAATTGCTGCCGGTTTTTTTACTCGATTCTGATGTTCGCTTGCCCTCACCCCAACCCTCTCCCGGAGGGAGAGGGGGACTTTTTTAGAATACGCCCTTGGTATAGACGGCCCGACCGGCATTTGCAATACCTACACGGCGAGGACGCCGTTTGCATGAAATCGGACGGCGGGGACGCCGACCCCGGCGACCAAATCACGTATTCGCCCGTAGGGGCAACCCCGCGTGGTTGCCCTGTTTGGCTGGATGGCGGGTGGTTTGCGTTTGGCCGGGCGCCCAGGTCGTTTCCAATTCGCCCTGACGGGGGGCACTCATAATGTTCCGGGGCAGGCACGGGGGCCTGCCCCTACAGGGTTTTAATGGGCTGCTATTCGCCCAGGACCCCAGGTCAATCTTCCGCGCAGCAGCATCGCTCGCATACGAATGCACGCAGGTGCCACTTGTTGCCCGGAGGTTCCGGCCACCAGAGAGCGTGATCTTTGCCGCGGTCTAGTGCATAACACGCATGCATCGCTACGTCATTTAAGACCACGCGGCGAGCTAGCGCTTTGACGGTGCCGGTGCCAACGGAACTTCTTCCCGAGGGGTAGTTTCTTCGGGATAGCTGTCGGGCATGTCTTCAAAGCGGCCCGTCCAAGCCAACAACTGTCGGAAGAACTTCGCGTAATCATCGCCAATTTCCACGAAACCACCGACCGGGATTTGTTGCACGATACGACGTGTCCCCCAATCGACCATGCCACCAATCCAATGAGGGGCGACGTCAAACGCCAGGGCGGCCACCCTGCCCCGCCCGTGCTTGCCGATGACGAGGAGCGGAACCGTATCGACAATGGAGAACTGGAGTTCCTTACCAGTGTCAACGGTCCAAACACGCTCACCAACCAAGAGGATTTGCGCATCCGGTTTAGGCACGATGCGATTATAACCTGCGACCATCGGGGGATTTTGCCAGGGTAGCCCATCTGTAATAGGGTGACGACGCGCCTTGCGGACATAGCAGCCTTGTGGACAGTTGACCCGGTCATCGGAGGTCGTCAAATAGACGGGCAACAGGTCGGCGATGGGGCGATTGACGTATTCACCCACTCGTCCGAAGTAACTCTCCCAGCCTCCGATCATCAAAAGGCCTGACCCGTTGGCTACGTTTTCTGCCAACCGTCGCATTTGCTCGATGGAAAAACCGGCAGAAGGGTAATCGCTCAGGATATAAAGTGCGTAGGGTTCATCGAGAATCTCCCCATTCACTGGGCGGCGACTGGGGACATGAGCATAGGGCAAGCCCGCGTGTCCCATAATCCCGGCCAGGTAGGCCGCTGCAGCCGAAAGATCGTCATCACCCAAATAGCAAATTCGCCGCTTCATAGAATATTGCTCGCTATTCAGAAAAAGGAAAAGGGCGAAACTCTCAAGGTTTGTGTTTTATTGTGACCAGCGGTGGACCTTCCGACAAGTCAAATCCATGGGCCACCGTGTACCCAGCCGGCATGGATTTACTCGAGGTTGCGGAGGCGATAAAGGTAATCGAGCGTGTAGATGCCGGTATTGTGGCCGTCGCTAAAAGTGATCTGATAAGCGTAATTGCCGACTGGGGTCACCTGTCGAAAAGTCACGTTCGAGAAACGATCCGGCGAGGGAGGGTCGGTTGAGTGGCTGCGCAATTCGGCGCAACTGGCGCAGGGACACAAGGCCCGCAACCGATGCGGGCTGTACCGGGCCACAGTCCCGTCGTTCCATTCAATGACCAGGTCAGGGCCATCCATCCGCAGACTGGTCGGTCGCGGCATCGGCATGTGGGTTGGCCTCCAGAAGGTGCCTAACGCCCTGAGGTTTCTAGCGAGCGAACCCCAGAGGCGATCGCTTCGTCGATCATGGTCACAGCGTTCTTCGTCTTGGGGTAATTAAAAACGAGGCAGGCTTTTCTTGCAATGGTGCCGCGGCAGGGTCTTCACACGAGGCTGAGAGTTCTGCATCTTGGTGAATAACCCAAGCCCCAGTGAGCAGCCAGTCCTTAGAGCCCATCCCACAACCTCCCCTCGCCCGTTCGGTGGGAGAGGGGCTGGCGGTCAGGGTGGCTGGAATCGCTGGTGGTTTTCCGATCAACTCCGACGTTCGCTTGCCCTCACCCCAACCCTCTCCCGGAGGGAGAGGGGGACCTTTTTGGGATAGGCCCTTATTGTGACGTACCCGATCCGTTTTCCGGTCGGCAACAGGCTAGGGCCAAAAGGGCGTAAGCCGTCACCAGATTGGGATCACCCTCCATCCAGCGGTCGGCCATATTGATCCAAGAACCGTCTTCGCGCTGGCGTTTGACCAAGGCCGCGACGAGTTCCGCGCGCCAGTCGTGTCGCTTGCCGGAGGCATCGACAAAGTAGGGTTCCCCTAGGGCGCTCATCGTCTTGGCGAAGGTGTGATAGTAGTAGTAGAGGCCTTGCTGGCCCAAGCCAGGGTTGGACTCGAGGTCATAATGCTCGGCGATCCAACGTTTGGCGGCTTGAACGCGGGGGTCATCGGCCTTGACGCCGGCATAGATCATACTTTTCAGACCTGCATAGGTCATCGAACCATAACTGCGGAGACCACCCGTGGGGGTCTTTCCCGCCATACTTTCGCCCCCGGCAGCCCATGTGTAGTAAAACCCGCCGTCGGGATTTTTATTGGCGAAGGGGGTGGTGTTGTGTTCAGTCTCGAGATTTTGGCACCGCGAAACGAAGATCAAGGCCTTTTGGATCGCCGGATCGTCTGGTCCTCGACCGAGTGACTTGAGGGCATCGATCAAAAAGGCCGTGTTGGAGAGGTCGGGACGCCGATGACGACCATATCCGGCACCGCCGTAAGCGTAATCACTGGGAGAAATGTCCTCGCTTTCGTCCCATTGGATGTCCTTGGCAAAGCGCTCGGCCCGGGCGATCACATCTTGGTAGCGACCATCCTTGTTGGCCGCTTGAAGACACATAATGGCGATACACGTTTCGTAGTTTTTGTAGAAGCTGTCGGGGGAGTAGATTCCACCGTCGGGCTGGATGTACCGTTCGATGTAGCCCAGGCCAGAGCGAATGGCCGGGTGATCCACCGGCAATCCGTGCTGAAGGAGGGCAAACACGGCGATCCCCGTGATCCCCACTCCGGCCTCCGGGGAGAACGAACCGTCGGGCAATTGTCCGCGGTTGATAAGGAAATCAATGCCTTTTTTGACACAGGCCTGGTAAATCTGCGGATCGGGGCCAGTGCCGGGGGAATTACTATGTCCGTCCTGCGCCAACGTGACACCGCCTAGTGCCAATACCGAAAAGACCCAAAGAAAACCAAGCAATTTAGCAAACGGGTTAACCCTAACTTTCATAGCACAAACTCCTGGGCAAAAAATCCTGCGCGAGCTGACTGCCGTCGAGTAAGCGAGACGAACAGGTCAATCAAAGCAAAGTCCGTGCCGAGACACAGTCCCTTTTCCAGCGGTGGGAAAATATGTGGGATTGTTTGGGCGGTTTCCAACATCATAGTCGCGGGAAGGCGGCCGCGGCAAGCGCGACAGTCGTTTGGCGCAACATGGTGTGTCGAAAAATGCGACATGATTAGGGCATCGCCTTCAGTACCATCAGGTGTGAGTAGAACCTTGCGGCACCTGGATACCGAGTCGCCTCATTTTCTTGTAGAGCGTCGTGCGGTTGATGCCGAGGGCCTTGGCGGTCTCCTGTCGATTCCAGTTGTGAAGCTCCAGCATTTGCAAAATGATTTGCTTTTCGGGCAACTGGAGTGCCTGCTTAAGCGGTGCGGTGTCGGCGTTGGCATAACTTGGCGAAAGAGCCGCCGCTACCTCAGGCGGAAGGTCTTCCAGTGTGATGGTCTGATGTCTTCCCAATAGGACGGCCCTTTCCAACACGTTTTGCAGTTCGCGGACGTTGCCCGGCCAGCGGTAGGCTTGGAGGGCAGCCAGGGCCTCCTCGCTGAGCGTTTTCACGGGGCGTCCCATCTCTTCGCAAATACGGCGAAGGAAGTGTTCGGCCAAAAGTGGGATGTCGGTGACCCGTTCTCGCAACGGTGGCAATTCGATATTGATCACGTTGATGCGGTAATAAAGGTCTTGGCGAAATCGCCCCATTTGAACGGCCTTTTGGAGGTCCTCGTTGGTCGCCAGGATCACCCGCACATCTACGGTAATCGTTTGCGTGCCACCGACCGGCTCGAATTGATAGTCTTGCAAGACCCGCAAGAGCTTGACCTGCAAGGCGGGACTGGCCGTGCCGATCTCGTCGAGGAAAATCGTGCCGCCGTCGGCCTGCTTGAATTTGCCGATCTTGTCCGACGTCGCACCTGTAAACGACCCGGCCACATGTCCGAAGAGTTCACTTTCTAAAAGCGTTTCGGGGAGGGCACCGCAGGCCACTTCGACGAAAGGCTTGTCTCGCCGACCGCTCCGCCGGTGGATGGCGCGGGCAATCAGGGACTTACCAGTGCCGCTTTCCCCCGTGATCAAGACAGTGGCCTTAGTATCCGCCACAGCCTCGATCATATCGTAGATGCGGATCATGCGATGGTCGCGACCCACGATGTTATCGAGACCATAGCGCATGTCTAGTTGGCACTTGAGATTTTTGTTTTCTTCGATGACGCGGCGCTGATTTAATGCCCGCTCGATGGACAGTTGCAATTCCTCGTCGATGAGCGGCTTTGTTAGGAAGTCAAAGGCCCCCGCCCGAATGGCCTCCACCGCCAGATCCACCGTGCCGTACCCTGTGATGAGGATGACTGGCATCTCGGGATAACGTTCCTTGGCAAAACGGAGGACCTCAAACCCGTCGCCATCCGGCAAACGGATGTCAATAATGGCCACGTCGTAGCCACGCTGGGTCAGTTCGCGGCGGGCGTCCTGGACACTGGCCCCCGTGTCAACCTTGTAGCCTTGTTCGCGGAGCCAGACGGCCATCGCATTTAGGAGATGCCGGTCATCGTCCACTAAAAGCAACGTGGCCTTGCTCATCTTGGTGACCTTTGTTGCTCAAAACCAACTTTCCGATTGGCGAGGTGCTGCGGAAAAGAGTTGCTCCCTCCCTTGCCTACCGTAAAAACCCCGTTGGTAACGCGATCCCGCCCATGGCAAGGGAGGCCGTCGAAAAGTATCTACGTCAGAAACGGCGGCTTGTCAACATGAGAAAAATAGGAAACATGGGAGGTCATTTTGAGGCAAAGTAACCATTTTAGGGGGAAAGCTTATAACCAGACTTGGTAGTGGTTTCTTTCCCACCGAAAAGAAGTACTATTAATAAGGCGGTCCACCCCTTGTGGGTATGATCGACCATCTTGACGCAGGGACCAAGTGGGCATACTCACCCGTTGAGGTGGCAACCCTTTGGAAGCCAGTCGATTGCGTCGATTTGGGGTCATCGGGGTGAACAGTTAGAGACATGAGGAGGCCTTTACCGTGGCAATTCGCGTGGTTATCGCTGACGATCATGAGGTGATCCGTTGGGGATTGAAGGAAATGTTGCGGGGAACGGAAATCGAGGTCATCGGGGAGGCCTCGACCGGTGTTGAAGCGGTGGAAAAGGTCGAAAATCTACGCCCTGACGTCGTCGTGCTGGACATTCGTTTTCCAGATTTGGACGGTCTTGAGACGTTAGCCATGATGCGGGAGCACGGCCTCGATACCCGGGTGGTTCTCTTGTCCTCCTACGACTATCAAAGCTATGCCGCCCGTGCTGTAGCCCTTGGGGCGAGTGAGTATCTCCTTAAAGGGGCCTCGAGAGACGAGATCCTGCGGGCGATTCGCGCTGCGGCGGCAAGCCAGCCGCCGGCTCCCGACTCGCGGCTGGGTGTGGTGGCCGAGGCCATGCAGTCCAAAACAACCGTCGAGGATGACGCCGTTCAGTTGACGCAGCGAGAAACGCAGGTCCTGCGGCACATTGCCCTAGGGCTTTCCAATCGCGAAATCGCCAATTCGCTCCAAATCAGTGTGGAAACCGTCAAAGAGCATGTCCAGAACATTCTGCGAAAACTAGGCGTCAGCGATCGCACTCAGGCCGCGGTTTGGGCGGTGCGAAAGGGCCTGGTATGAGCTTTTGGCCAATGTCTTCCTGGGGTTTGGTTGGGGACGCACAGTGCGCCAAAGCTTAAGAAGAATTAAAAGGGGAGGACCATTGCGAAAAAGAGCTTCCTCATGGTTGTCTCACCGGGGCTTTGCGGCCTGTTTTGAGCAGGGCTAAGGATGAGGATGTCGGTGGCGATAGTCTCGCAGGTTGTTCCAGCCACACTTGTGGAGGATTTGGCGGGGCGGGTGGCGTCGTTTTGGCCGGTCGTCGCAGTAGTTCTGGTGATCGTCCTGGTTTGGGTCGTGCGGGCGGTGTTTTTCCGCAGGAGACCGCCGCTACCCCCGGAACCGGACCTCCGGATTGACCTCACATCGCTCCACCCCGAGGTGCCGCCGCCATCTCCACGGCTTGAGTTCTTTGGGCTCCCTGTGCGCTTGGTGGTTTTGGTGCTCGCGCCTGCCGGAAGGGACGGCTATTTGCCGCCTCCGGAGCAGTGGAACGACCTTTTTGAGTCCATTGTCCCCGGGCTAGCAGAGGTCGTCCGTACA
>Ga0209608_1001647_pt1 | contig 17811 bp, 11 predicted proteins | sample AD_UKC130_MetaG_FD_184428 | JGI IMG/M metagenome (GOLD analysis project Ga0209608, IMG submission 184428) | Active sludge microbial communities of municipal wastewater-treating anaerobic digesters from Canada - AD_UKC130_MetaG (SPAdes) (version 2) | ecosystem: Engineered > Bioreactor > Anaerobic... | reverse complement strand
CAGTTATGCCGGCCCATTGACGGAGGCATATTTGTTGGGGAATATTGCCCTCAAATTGGGGCGCACGATCCAATGGGACGCGAATGCCCGAAAAATCACGAATATCCCTGAAGCGAACCAATTACTGAAGAGTGATTATCGACAGGGTTGGGGTGCGTAAGCATAACCCTGTTTCCCAAAGTTGCTTGGGTTATCGAGCATACGCTGGGTTTGCGACAAATGTTTCGTGATGACTGGCAGTTCAGAATTGCCAGTTACGGTGCTAGTTTCGGCCTTATAAAGGGAACCGCCATTATGAGAGCTTGCCTGGCCTCTATCGTTGTTCTATCTTGTGTATCCTTTGGACTAACGCAGGGTGCCGAGCCGATCGCTTTGCATCCAGACAATCCGCACTATTTTCTCTGGCGAGGTCGGCCGACTGTCCTCATCACGTCCGGCGAGCACTATGGGGCTGTCCTCAATGCTGATTTCGACTTCGTTCGGTATCTAGATGCCCTGGCAAAAGACGGGTTGAATCATACCCGTACCTTTTCGGGTACCTACCGAGAGGTTCCCTCTTCCTTTGGAATCACCGACAATCCGCTGGCGCCAAAGCCGTTTCGGTATGTCTGTCCCTGGGCGAGGAGTGACCAGCCAGGCTATTATGACGGCGGCAATCGGTTTGACTTGAAAAAATGGAATCCCGAATACTTTTCGCGACTACACGCCTTCATGCAGGCGGCCCGGGACCGTGGGATCGTTGTCGAATTCAACCTGTTTTGCCCCTTCTACAACGACGAGCTTTGGGCTGCCAATCCCATGAACGTGAAAAACAATGTGAACGGCATCGGTGCCTGCCCACGGGAAGAGGTTTATACACTCAAGCACGCTGATCTGACTGAGGTGCAACTGGACTTTGTGCGGAAAGTGGTTTCCGAGCTGCGGGAGTACGACAACCTCTATTATGAGGTGTGCAATGAACCATACTTTGGCGGTGTGACCGAGGCGTGGCAGTGGAAAATTGCTGATACGATCGTCGAAACAGAAAAAACGTGGGGCGTCCGACATCTGATTTCGATGAATATTGCGAATGGCCGTGCCAAAGTCGAAAAGCTCCATCCGGCCGTTAAGATTCTCAATTTTCACTATTGTGTGCCGCCGGACACCGTTGCGCTCAACTATCACTGGAACGTGGTCATCGGGGAAAACGAGACGGGATTCCGGGGGAAAGATGATATTCTGTACCGGAGCGAAGGATGGGATTTTATCCTGGCCGGAGGTGCACTCTACAACAATTTGGATTATTCGTTTACCCCGGCTTACCCCGACGGAACGTTTCTTGATTATAAATCTCCTGGTGGTGGCAGTGCCACTCTTCGACGGCAGTTGTCGGTTCTGAAGAAGTTCGTCGAAGCATTGCCTTTTTGGCAGATGAAGCCGGACTCGGGAACAATCAAGGGCGTGGAACCGGACCTAACCGCAAGTTGCTTGTCGAAAAAGGGGGCTGTCTATGCCATCTATCTTCATGTTCCGCTTCCCAACAAACCCAAGAATCTGGCGGAACACCTTCGCAAGAATGTCACGGCAAAGGTTGCACTGGATCTTCCGACGGGACGTTGGAGAGTTCGCTGGCTTGACACCAAGAGCGGGGCATGGGTCCTTGACGAATCCCGGCAGCATGATGGAGGATTGTTGACCCTGACCTCCCCGGTCTTCGACGACGACATCGCACTGCGGATCGATAGGGATTGAGCTCTTCGAGTTGACTATCACGCCTTGGACCACGGTTGTCCGGCCCCATTTCGTCGCAAGCGGGGCCCGGCGAGGCTAGGTTGTGCCGTCGTCCGTTCCTTTTGGAACGTGACCGCTCCAGGCTGCCACGCACTGCGCGATGGTCAAATCACCCGTGACGTTGACCACAGTCCGACACATGTCCAGGAAGCGGTCCAGTCCCAAGATGAGGGCCACGCTTTCCGGCGGCACACCGATGCTCGCCAGGATTATCATGATCATGGGGATGGAACCGCCGGGAATGCCTGCGGTTCCGATGCCGGCCAAAATGGCAAACAGAACGACGCCCAATTGTTGCCATATTGTCAAGTCTGCACCAAACACTTGAGCGAGAAAGAGGACGACCACTCCCTCGTACAAAGCTGTGCCGTTTTGGTTGCCGGTTGCACCGACCGTGAGAATAAACCGGGCAATATGGGATGGAATGAGGAGGTTTCTCTCCGCCACCTGGATGGCCGTCGGTAGCGTGACGCTCGATGACGCCGTACCAAAGGCCGTCGGTATGACGGGCCCTAGATTGCGGAAGAACTGGCTCGGACGGACACCACTGATCCACAGTGCGGCGGGATAGACGACAAACATTTGCAGGAGCAGCCCGCCCACCACTACAAGGAGGAAACCCAACAACGGTACCACAAGGGCAATTCCTAATCGGGCCCCTGCCACAAACATCAAGCATGCTACGCCAAAAGGTGCCAATGTCATCGCCCAATCGACGATGATCATGGAAACAGCATAGAGGCTATCCAGGACCTTGATCCAGGGCTCACCCCGCGTTTCCGCCTTGATTGTTGCTGCCCCAAGGACGAGTGCAAAGACCATAATCGCGAGCATACCATTACCTTTGGAAGACCCATCCAGGGCTCCCACAGCCTCTTGAAGAGGATTTTCCGGGATAAGATCAAGCACGATATCCGGCACACGTTTTACTTGGTCTTCACGCGGCAATTCCCGTCGCCCAAAACGAGCCTCAATGGCCTGTTGCTTCTCCACGGACATCGCCTTGCCCGGTGCCGCGACCGTGACAAGGGTTAAACCGATCAGGACAGAAGCCGCCGAGAATATGACCGTCATCACAATAGCAGCGAGGCCAAGACGGCCAAGGCGACGCAAGTCACGAAATTCCACCACAGCCAAGACAAGGGCCGAGAAAACCAGGGGCAAGACAACACTTAGAATCAAGCGCAAGAATACGCGTCCCACCGGTTCGATCACATTGTCGATACTCCACTGAATGGCGGTTACCGGTAGCCACTGGCTGAACGTCTCGTTTGGATGTTGAGCTGCATACTCGATGGCTATGTTCACTAAAAGGCCTGACACGAGGCCGAAGAGTAGGCCGAACAACATTAGTTTCGGTCGCCGGTCCCGCGACTGTTCGGAAGCAGCGTGCGGAGAACGTTCGGAGTCTGGTAATGTGCGAACATCCATAGGAGACAATCCGTGCCCAATCGAAAAAGGATAATAGCTTCTATTCTGCTGGGGTCGCTTGACGGACAATCGGAGAACTAGCCACGAGCGTTGACAACTCCCGAAGTTTTGGGTTCCAAACCGGGGAGATACGCTGTGTCACTGTTGCCGCTGTTGGCCGGGTAGAGCCAATCGGCTGTATATGCCAAATACGTTGTCAATCTCTTCTTTGCCGGGAACCCCATCATGACACCAAAGACCGTATCGGAGTTTGAGAATTGATTCTTTTTCCAATGTGATCGGTCCATTGAGCGTCAAGCAAATACCCATCCAACCGTCATCGCGGACGTGAAAGGGATTTGGGAATCCCGGGTTGTTAGGGTGATCGAAAAGCGTGATTCCGGCCTTTTGATCGACCGTGACCGGCCCGCTATAGTCCATCCAACGTGCGGGGAGACGGAAGGTCCCTTTTTCATTGACGCCGCCCTCGCTATTAAGTATTCGGCCACCACCGTCGCGAACCCCAATGGTCTTGGTCATGCGGACACCGATTAAGCCAAAGGGCGTCTGTCCAAAAGTGACAGGACTTTCCGTCGCGGGGCGGAATGACGAGTCAATGATGATTAGATATCCGCCGGCGAGGGCTGAGTGGGAATTTCGCCAGGATTTTTCCGCACTTTCGAAAAGTTGCAATGTGATGCGTCGCTCTTCCTTAAGCAGCGGCGTACCCTTTTCCGAAACCCATTCAATATCCGCCAAAAGCCACGCTGTCGGAAAACTACCATCCTGACCGGGAGTCCCGGGTTGCTCTCCATATTCAACAACGTTGCGGCAAACGATGCGGGCCTCTGTTCGATCAGACCAAAAATCAGAATTATTAACATCAGCATGCGACATCCACACCGAATTATGGTGACTGTGGCTAATCGGATCATGCGGATGCCCCATCCTTGTTAGTTCCCGGCCGGAGGGGCTTCGAATGGGATAAAGGAACGGGCGGAAAAGTGTTCCTCCAAAATGAAACCTCACGAGTTCCATCGGGATGGGAACAAAAACAAAAGCCGCCTGGCTATACGGCTGGGGATAAATTTGGAGGGGCGGAACCATTGGTTCCTCTTGGCCAAAGAGTTGATGACCAGTCGATATACTGGCAGCGAGGACAATTGCAGTTTGAAGTACGAAAGGGAACGGCGCCCAAGAATTCATGTTCAAACCTCCTCGCACCTGATTGTTTGAATTGCGAAGCGTCTGCTGGTATCTGGGTCAACACGCGTCGTCAGAGGTGTCGCACCGATTCCACCCGAGCCCATTCTGTCTGCCTCGTTCAACCACCGATTCAGCGGCGAGTCTCAGGGTTGCGCTGGGTGGTAGTGAAGAAACATGTTTGCCCAGTTTACCGGCTCTAAGCAGGCCCCGCAAGAAACCGGCCTTTTCGTTAACGTGAGGACCGCGATAATGGAAAGATTCTCGCGACTCAATTGATCCTTTTGAGCATGATTGCTACCGTTGACTCGTGAATAGCAACAGGGTGCATGACGCAAAGATGTTTTCGTTCTCATCAAAAGCTGAGCGAAACGCCGAGCTAAGGCAAGATCCGATTACTGGGAAATGGGTGATCATATCCCCCCAGCGAGCAGAACGTCCCCAAGAATTCGACACGCGGCCGAGGCGGATTCGCCATGGCCCGTGCCCTTTCTGTCCCGGGAACGAGGAGCTCACCCCCCCTGCCACCCTCATTAAGCCCAATGTTTCGGCATCTCCTCAGGAGCCATCTTGGAAAGTTCGTGTCGTCCCCAATAAATATCCGGCGCTAGTTGACAGTGAGGATTGCGCAATTGAATCCGGGATTTATCGGGGAAGGACCGGTCTCGGAGTTCACGAGGTCCTTATCGAGACCCCTCGCCACGTGCAGGGTATTTCGGATTTGACCGCCGAAGAGATGCTCGACGTTGTTGAGGTACTAATGTCTCGATTAGCGGCATTGAAATCCAAGGAGCATCTACGGTATGTCATGGTCTTCAAGAACGTCGGGCCCTTGGCGGGGGCGTCTGTGGAGCATACCCACAGCCAGATCATCGCGACCCCGGTGATTCCCCCGACAATCGAAGCGGAATTGGCCGGGACAGGCGAGTTCTTTAGGGGCCATCAAAGCTGCATTTATTGCCAGATCGTCCAGTATGAAATAGCAAAAGCCGTCCGTACTGTCCAAATTACACCGCACTTTCTCGCGATGTGTCCTTTTGCTGCCCGCTTTCCCTACGAGACCTGGATTCTGCCCCGCCAGCACAATGCGAGGTTTTCAGACTTGGAGCGAGGGCTATGGGGCGAACTGATTCAGATCACGAAAGACCTCATTCAGCGTATCGAACAGACCATACCTGGGGTAGGCTACAATGTCATCCTTCATGATGCACCCCTGCATGACGACGTTCCATTTTATCATTGGCATATCGAAATCTTGCCCAGCACCGCGCGACCTGCCGGTTTTGAATGGGGAAGTGGTGTCCATATCAACTCGGTATTTCCCGAATTTGCTGCAAGATCCCTCCGCGAAGGGCAAGCGAGTTAACGGGTCTGGCAAAATATCTGGCCTAGGTAATCTGGAGTATATGCGTTGTGATTGTCGATACAGTAACTAAAGAGGGCTAGATAAAAAGAAGCGAGGATCTCACCGAGCCTCTCGATCCCCGCGATGGCTGTCCCGCAGCCCCACCTCCGTTTCCGGCATAGCCCTCGAGAGTTGTCGTCCATTGGTCTGTCTGTCCGCTGAGGGTCTAGAGTAACATCTGAGTAGCACCGATGAATCAACCTATGACGTCTTCCACTCCTAGGGTCCGCCTTGTTCTTTTGTTGCATGATCACCAACCTGTAGGCAATTTTGATCATGTTTTTCAACAGGCATACGAAGACAGTTACCGCCCATTTTTGGAAATCTTGAAACGTTGGGAGGGGATTAGGGTTTCTCTTCACACCAGCGGTCCGTTGATGGAATGGCTCGACTCGGTTCATCCCGGCTATCTGGATGAAATTGCCGGATTGGTTAACCAAGGGCGAATTGAGATCATTGGCGGGCCGTTTTATGAACCGATTCTGGCAATGATTCCCTCTCACGATCGCGTCGGACAAATCCGGCGCTACACCCGGTGGCTCGAGAACCGGCTTGGGGCCAAGGTCCGTGGGATGTGGGTGCCGGAACGTGTTTGGGAGCAATCCTTCACGAAGGATATCGTGGCTGCGGGTATCGAATATACCGTTTTGGATGATTATCATTTCAAAGCCGCGGGGTTTCGAGAAGAGCAACTGTACGGCTATTATCTGACCGAAGACGAAGGTCGCGTGTTGGCAGTCTTTCCGGGAAGTGAACGCCTTCGTTATACCATTCCCTTTGGCGAACCACACGTCACGATTGAATACCTTCGGGAGATTGGTGAAAAGCACCCCAACGCCGTGGTGGTCTTCGGTGATGATGGGGAAAAATTCGGCACCTGGCCGGACACGAAGAAACATGTTTACGAAGACCGCTGGCTCGAACGGTTCTTCGAGGCCCTCCTCCGTGAACAGGATTGGCTACGAGTGTGCACCCTCGGAGAGGCCTATGACGCCGTTTCGCCTCTGGGCAAAATCTATCTGCCCGATTGCAGCTACCGCGAAATGACCGAATGGGCCTTGCCCACCGAACAACAAAGAGAACTGGAGTCGCTGCGTCATGAGATGAGCGGTGATCCCCGCTGGTCTCGCGTGAGAGCTTTCATCCGGGGTGGCTATTGGCGAAATTTCCGCGTCAAATATCCAGAAGCGAACGAAATGTACGCACGCATGATGGAGGTCAGTCGGCGAATCCAAAATGCGATAAGCTCGGCGCCCGCTGACTCCACCTTGCGAGACGCACAATTGGAGTTATATCGTGGCCAATGCAACTGCCCTTATTGGCACGGGGCCTTCGGTGGGATTTATTTGCCTCACCTCCGAAACGCGGTGTACGAACACCTAATTGCGGCTGACAATCTCATCGAACAGCATTTTCGTTCGCAAAGTGCCTGGGTGGATGTGCGGGCCGAGGATTTTGATTTTGACGGGCAGCCTGAGGTTCGCCTTGCCAATGACCACATGGTAGCCTACGTTGCGCCCTTCCGTGGTGGCCAACTCTACGAATGGGATGTCCGGTCCATCAGGCGAAACCTGCTTGCCACGATGACGCGGCGTCCGGAAGTCTATCACGATAAGGTGCGCGCGGGTGCGAGCGGTCATCACGAGGGGTGTGCTAGCATCCATGATCGTGTCGTCTTCAAACAGGCTGGTCTGGAGTCACAGATTCAGTATGACCGCTATCCGCGGAAGTCACTCATCGACATGTTCTACAGTCCCGAGACGACACTGGAACAGGTGAGGTCGGGCCAAGCTGTTTACTGGGCCGATTTGAGTAACCTCCAATATGAAACAACGATTCACGCCAATCCTGATCGTGTCCGAGTAACGCTCAGCCGCGAGGCCACGGTTTTGGATCAAACCGTGCGGGTAACTAAGGCGATCCTCTTGAGTGAGGGCAGTCCCATTCTTGAGGTCGCTTATCGCCTGGAAAATCTTCCCGCCGATCGGCCACTACTTTTTGCCGTGGAGTTGAACGTGGCGGGACTTCCTGCCAATGCCGATGACCGTTTCTTTGAAAGCCTGGAGGGAGCGAGACTCGGGCATCTGGGGACCCAGTTGGACCTTGAGGAAACCCCAGGCTTGGCCTTAGTGGATAGTTGGTTAGGCTTGCGACTCCAGCTGGCCTTTTCTCGCCCGACAAATCTATGGACGTTCCCCGTGGCGTCAGTCAGTCAATCCGAAGGCGGTTTTGAACTGGTCCACCAGTCGGTAGCAATTCAACCGCACTGGTGGGTGACACCTGACGCCACAGGGCGCTGGTCGGTGATGATGCGGTTTCTTGCAGATACGTCGGCTGCTTCTCAACGGGAGTCGGTTGCAGAGCTTGCGACAGCCAGTGTGTAAACGGGGAGCAGCCAGGGGTGGCTTTTTCCGCCACCTTCCCATCGAGGAGATGGTTACGCAACCGCCCGCTGCATGGCGCTCTGGCGACGCACGACTTCAGCCACAAATTCTTCAAAGACACGCAGGTCCAGTGCGGAAGCCGCCTCGCACTCGGGGTGATATTGAACGCCAATGGCGAACCAATCCGGGTCCTGGCTTTCAATGACCTCGATAATCCCGTCGGGTGCCACGGCCGACACTTTGAAGATGGGAGCCAAGTCGAGTACGGCCATGTGATGCCGACTAGCGACTCGAATCTCACCATCGCCGTAGACACGCTTCGCGAAGGTCTTAGGGCTAACAACAAGCCCGTGCCGATGATAGGGATCATGTGGATCCCGATGATCCATGGCATTGGAGAAGTCGTCGCGGATATTCAATGACAGTGTTCCACCCTGTGACACGTTGAGCAGTTGCATGCCAGCACCGATTCCCAGAACGGGCATATGACGTTCGGCGATGAGCTTGACCAGAAGGCGGTCAAAGTCTTCCCGGCGGGGGTGCATCACCCGGGTGGTGGGATGGTGATAACAGCCATCGCGTAAAGGATCCAGATCGTCGCCGCCGATAAGCACGAAGCCATCAACGGCATCCAGCGCTTGTTCAATATCACGGCGATGGACAAGTGGTGGGATCGCAACCGGGACGGCTTGTGCCCGAATCAGGCAATCAAAATAGCCGGCCGGAAGTTCTGCGACATATCCTTTCGATTCCACCTTGCCGAAATCCATGTTCAGACCAATGAGAGGCTTGCGACGCATTGTTTACCTCCTTGTTTAAGCGATCCTTTGCCTGAGAAACGAGACATGACCACGGAACGGGGCTTACCGATTGAACTCGTCAAACGAAGAACGTTCAAGAGTAAGTCTGAATAGCACAGTCCTTAAGATGGTCGTTTGGGGGAGAGGCACGTTGGGGATGGGCCTGGAACAATAGCTTCGGAAGAGTCCGGAAAAGGCGAAACAAGAAAGAATTGCTAACTCTGATCACCAGCATCGCCTCCATGCGAGTTGTGTGGGCTATCGACGACCTCTCGTTTGTTAGACTATGTCAGCAGATAGAGTTTCAACGCTTTTGCCGACGTGACGCGCTCTTGTCGTCCTGCCTCATCCATCCCTGCGTAGGCCAAATGTGACGCGTGCCATCCCACTGCTGACGTGATACGGATGACTTGGCACGCTCGCGAAGCCCGTTTTCATGAAGAATGTAGCGACCTATGTTCGCTTGTCAACACAACCTCAAGATTTTGGCGAATTTCGTTGGCGGGCACAAAAAGTTGTGGTGACGGCATTGCTTGTATTGTTCGCGCCAACGACGTATCTGCGTCAGTCGTGGGTCGCTTCGTGTGAAAGGCGAGCCCAATTTGCCATTCTGGCTTTGACGCACATCACCTTTGCGATGAAAAGGCCGTGCGGTAAAGTAGGAGAACGCGGAGGCAAACACCAAGACATGATCTTCGCGTATGATGGGGGTGTGGACCTCTCTGGTAAACAACGGGATGATTGATCAAGGGACTAGCGTAAGGGCGTCGTTATGAGGCGTTTGATATTTGCCTGTCTTGTCAGCGTTACGGTCGGCGCGTTGGCAGCTGTGGCCGCCGTGAAGTCCGGTTTGACCGGTGGTGATCGGTACATGATCGATCAACCTCAAGATCGCCAAGCGGCCTTTGCCGAACCATGGTTCCCACAAGGGTCCGAGGGTCCCGGAAGCCTACCGACGTGGACTGCATCACCGACTCCCTGGACCGTAAGCACTGCACAAGGCCAGTTTGTCTTCACGCAAAGTGCACCAGGCTGGGAGGCCTTTCTGCCTCCAGTGGGACAGTACACCCCAGATGAGATCGTCAACATTGCCGTCTATGAAAAGGTCAACAAGAGCGTCGTTAATATTCGAACCAAGAGTATTCAGGAAGGGGCCTTGTTCTTCATGAATATCATCACGGAAGGGGAGGGGAGTGGTAGCGTCATCGATCGGCAGGGACACATCCTCACGAACTACCATGTGGTGGAAAATGCCCGGGCTATCTCTGTGACGCTTCATGATGGGATGGCCTATGATGCCCAGCTAGTGGGTGCAGATCCGCCGAGTGACATTGCCGTCCTCAAAATCGATGCACCATCTGAGAAGTTGTTCCCAGTGACCTTTGGTGACTCAACAAATCTGAAAGTGGGTCAACGGGTTTTCGCCATTGGTAACCCGTTTGGATTGGAACGAACGTTAACGACGGGAATCATCTCCAGCCTTAATCGTTCGCTACCCAATCCACGTAGTCAACGCATGCTGAAGCAAATGATTCAGATTGATGCCGCAATCAATCCGGGAAATTCCGGTGGTCCCCTCTTGGACAGTCACGGGTTGGTTATTGGCATGAATACGGCCATTGCGAGTCGAACCGGTGAGAGCGCCGGCGTGGGATTTGCCATTCCTGTGAACACGATTGCCAGGGTAGTTCCCCAGTTGATCCGCACGGGACGTGTCATCCGGGCTGATGCCGGAATTCTTCAAGTGTTAGAAACGGACCAGGGCATCTTAATCGCCTCCCTCAAACCGGGCGGGGCAGCGGAGCGGGCAGGGCTGCAAGGATTCCGACTGACGAAAAGGACTCGCCGGCAGGGGCCGCTCGTCTTCGAATCGACCGTTATCGATCGCTCGACGGCCGACTTAATCATTGCGGTTGATGGAAAGCCAGTAAAGACGGTGGATGATCTTCTGACCGTCTTGGAGAGCAAGCAACCGGGCGAGAAGGCGATTTTCACCATCATTCGGCAAGGACGGCAAATGGATGTCCCCCTGATCCTCGATGCCGAGAATTGATCCCCTTGGGAAGGAAAACGGTGTTGGAGGGACCGGTAAAGGCCATGGCTTGCTTCCCGAACGGGCAAAGCTCATCCGCGTTTGGCACCCTAGGGCCAATGCAAACGGAGTAAATCACGCTCGGCCCAGAAGTTATCAGTAGGCCGTTTCTCGAGCGGGCCGAAAATTGGCTTTCGAGAGGGCGTCACCTATTGGTGGTGGGCCCGACGCCGATACATCTCGGCGGCGACATCGCGGGATGCCTGAATGATCTCCGGATACGGTGTATCGCAGACGTCCAGGAATCCAATCTGATAATTCTCGCCATCACCGCGGCCCGTGGTGGCTTGGTCCATGTATTGGAACCAATGGGTCCCAACTATTTGGGGGTGATCCAACGCACTCTGGACATATCGACGATAGGCCTCGGCACGCTCGACTTGATCGGCCGTTTCGCGCAGCCCGGGGTGAAACATGCCGCGATCGAGTGCCCCGAAGTGGAATTCGCCGATAATCACCGGCTTATCCACCCCTTGGGGAAGTGTAAAACTCGCAACACTAACTTCGTAGCGATTGAAACTGATAATATCGCAGTATTTGGCGGCGGCGCGAATGGCCCGCTCATTAACCCAGGCAAACCGGCAACCAAGATAGAGCTTGTTCGGTCCAACGGCCTTAATGGCCTCTCGGCAGCGCCGGAAATATGTCTCCGCAATCTCGCTGTAGAATGCGCCAAGATCACTTTCCGCCTTCTTGCGATCAGGCTCATCAGTGACTTCCAGAAAATTCTCCCAAGATTGGTACTTGGTTCCCCATACTTCATTTAACTTCTCCACCGTACCGTATTTCTGCTTTAACATCTCCATAAAAGCCTTCTTGGCCGGTTGTTCTGCTGGCGAACGAACCGTGGCCAAGGCGAGCGACACATCGTCTCCCCAGCTAAGTTCGTTGTCCACAAAATAACCCAAGCACCAGGGGTCGATCACTGATTGGTTCGCTTCTCGCGCCATTGCCTCACGCAAAGGTTGGTCAAAAGTTGGGTCGAAGGGGTCGGGGAATTGACCCCAATAACCGGTTGATCCTTCGATTTTTCGTTTTCCAGACGATAAGGTCACCACATAAGGTGTCTTTTTTTCGCGGTAGATGGCCGGATCGGACCAGTTTCCGATAGTATTCAGTCCCCAGCTCCGCAACCGGCGATGGGCGCGCTCGTTGAAGGCCGCTTCCCAATTCTCTCCATACTTTCGTAGCAGGTTGGCACCGGAAAAGCAGAATTGCTCATAGGGGGAACGCTTTTGGTAATACCCATGCGGTGCCCATCCCGCCCGACTGTAGAAAAGGCCGAATGGTCCATCGCGAGCAGGCAATTCAAACCAGTGTTCGCGGTCCGTGATTGGGGTCGTGGCCGTCGTTGCACGTACACAATCGATCCCGTGAGACCAAAACAAACACCCCTCCGGATCCACCAACCACCATCGGCCGTCGTGTTTCGTTACCCAGAAATGGCCCTTTGCTTCGAGTTTTGGCCCGCCAATCCAACCGCCAAATTGATTCCAGTCGCTCGGACCGGGATGTTGCGCTAAATCCTGATCTTCTTCTGCAATTCGGGCTCGCAATTCTTCAATGGAGTGCGTCTTACCGGGCCAGTCAGCGTGCCGGTACTGCCCGAACATGTCAATCATGGGAAACAACCGGCTCGTTATCCCGTTCCACCACTGGGGCTTTTGGAATTTCCCAGAGGCAGCCACATTTTCGATTGTCAAAAAAGTGCCCTCAACAGGACCACGGATATTGAGGGCCAGTTCCTCCACCGCGTTGACGGCGATACCTCGCTCCGGATCCATAAGGGCTGGGTAGCCCCGCATTCCAAAAAAGACGTCTTTCAACTGTGTTGGTACGGCCCTCCGGAGAGTTAACCGTAGAAAGTGGGACTCGCCCGGTTTCATGACATAATCGCGAGACAGTGACTTATCTTTGGCTCGAACCCGCCACTGAACACGAATCTCTTTTTCGAGCCGGTTTTGCACCTGAATGCCGACGTAACAAAAGTCACTCAGATCCCAAGAACCATCTTGAGAGCGAAAGCGAATGGCCACATTTTCCGCCACGCCCTTGGCCTGGACATGAGCAACCTTTCTACCATCTGGTAATTTTTCGTAGATAATTGTGGCCCTATCGGCGGTGATCCCGGTTTCTTGGTCGGGCGTCCAAAGCCCTCGGTTCTGGGCCTCCGAGGGAGCAGCAAACCATATGATGACCAACAGACCGATGGCCAGTTGGGAGAAATGTTGCATGCGTCCAACCGAGAGCGCCGAGCGAGTTACCTTCATTGTTTTTTACCTCATGCGGATTGTTATTGTTGACGTGAAATATCTGATCTCCGTATTCGCCAAACACCCTCGCAGGTTTGGAGTGCTCATCAAACTGTGCCTATCGTACGATTCGAGCACAGCCTATGCAAGCGTTCTAGCTTGGTAGCGAGGCGTTTGTGATGTAACCCTCACGCATGGGAAGCAGTTTTACGCCCGGATTCGCATCCGATTTGGACAAATTCCATAGCTGCCAAACGATTTGGCCATTCAGTTTTGCTCGCGGATTACCATCCGATTTGAAGAAATACGACGCACTTTGTACCAATTTTGGAGGGAGGTGTGCCGTTACTTCGCGTGTGGAGCCTATTGGTGATCCATCATGTTCGCCCACCACGAGCGCGCGTGAGTTTCAAAGGTAAGCACATCAGATGGTTACAACGAAGTGGGCCGGTTGTGCTGGGCCACCACGAAGAAAGTGATCTTGATTTTGTTCGGGCTCGTCGACGCTCAAGCGCGCCTAGCCGGCGGTTGACAAGGGAAACACCTCTGCCAAACTAAAAGAGACAGCAGGATGGTCATTTCTTGAGGACATGAGGGTTCTTATGGCTATTTTCGTTGTCTGTCCGGGATGTCGCACTCGTTTCACTGTCAGTGATCAATTTGCTGGGCGCAGCGGCCCTTGTCCCAAATGTAAGACTATTATCCAAATCCCGAAACTGAACGAGCAGGTCGTCATTGAGGAACCGGAGCAGTTTGCCGATGGAGGCCGGGGTATCTCTGGGCAACTAACAACAAAGCCGCTCGCCCGAGTTGAGACGGCGATTAAACCCGTTCACATCTTGATTGCCGTCGGGGCGTTTGTGATTGTCTTGGTCGTTACGCTTGTCTTGGGCCAGTTGGATATCTTCCATCAGCAAGTGTGGCTTCATGCTATCGGACTAGTCCTCGTGGGAGTTCCTGCGGCGGCGATGAGTTACGAGTTCCTCCGTCATCAAGATGATCTAAAGCCGCTTCGGGGGAGAAACTTGATCATCCGTTCTCTGGCGTGTGCGGTGGGTTATCTCATCATTTGGGGATTGTTTAACTGGCTTGTTGCCAATTTTGTGACCGAAGAGCTGTGGACGTGGGCGATTGTCTTACCGCCCGCCTTTGCTGCTGGAGGATTCGTTGCTTACGCGGCCATGGAACTGGACTATTCCGCCGGGATTTTGCATTTTACGTTTTTCTCGCTGATCGCACTCGTTCTACGTTGGGCGGCAGGCTTTGGGTGGATTTGGAACTTGCCGCAACCCGTCTATCCCACGTAGTCACCCGGCGAGTTGGCTGATGGAAGGCACTCTTGCCCTGACCATCTCAGCCCGATTCCATCGAGATGTCGCCTCCGGCCTTCTGCGATCTGCGAGCAAAAATGGGTTTGCCAATGCCCGATGGCAGATCATTCGGATACTGTTGGTAATTTGCTTGCATCTCGCCGTCAAGCACATCGCCGTGGTATCGCTCGAAACACTCGACGACCTCAGGTGTCAGGAATCGGCTTGGAAGGCCCATGCCATAGCGGCTGTCGGCAAAAGATGGGGATACGTAGTACCGAACCGGGGTATAGACGTAAAGAACGCGTCTGGCTCGCGTCATAGCAACATAGAATAGGCGTCGCTCTTCTTCGATTTCCGCCTCCGAGCCGGTAGCCATGTCGGAAGGGATGTGGCCGTCTGTCGCATTGATGATGTAAACGACGTCCCATTCGAGGCCTTTGGCTGAATGAATCGTACTTAGGATAAGGAAGTCGTCATTCAAATCGGGCTTGCCGGCGAAGTCTTGCGTGGAATTCGGCGGATCAATGGCAATCTGGGCAAGGAATGTCTGGCGGTCCTTATATCGGGAGGCGATCTGCTCCAACTGCTCCAAATCCTTGGCGCGAGGGATCGGATTGTCGTACAACACGGGTAACATTGGCTCGTAAAAGATCCGCACCCGATGGATTTGGGCCGCAACGGGGAGATTGCGACTCGCAACGTCCTCCATGACGGAGACAAACGATGGCCAGATATCGGCAGAATCACGGGATGGATTGATCTCTTTCCAAGGATCGAAGGAAGGTTGCGGAGAAGATGCCACCTGCTCCAGCAACTTCTGAGCCTTAGCCGGGCCTATGCCGGGAAGCAAACAAAGGACCCTCACGCCGGCGACCACATCGCGGGGGTTTTCGGCAAGCCGGAGAAATGCCAGAAGGTCCTTGATGTGGGCAGCCTCCAGGAACTTAAGTCCCCCATATTTGCGATAGGGAATCTCCCGGCGTGTTAACTCGGCTTCTAGGGGGAGGCTGTGGTGCGAGGCCCGAAAGAGCACGGCCTGGCGTCGCAAATCAGTGCCCAGCTCATGATGAGCGAGGACTTCGCGGATGATCAAATCGGCTTGCTCATATTCGTCATCACAGGTAACCAGGCGCGGTAAACAACCCGCCCGCTGTTCTGACCATAGGTTCTTTGTGAAGCGTTCCTTCGCCGACGCCATGACGGCATTGGCCGCCCTCAGGATGGGCATCGTGCTGCGGTAATTCTGTTCAAGGGTGACAATTCTCGCTGAGGGATAATGCTTGGGAAAGTCGAGAATGTTCTTGACTGTGGCACCACGAAAAGAATAAATCGACTGAGCGTCATCGCCAACAACAGTGACGCCTTGTCCAGAAGGAGATAAGGCGTAAAGAATCTGGGCCTGAATTGGATTAGTATCTTGGTATTCATCGACGAGGACAAACGAAATCCGTTTGCGGATATGTTCTGCGATTTGGCTGTGGGACAATAGCTTTAACCATTGCATGAGCAAATCGTCGTAGTCCAAGGTGGCGTATTCTGCCTTTCGTTGGCAATACACCTCGAAAAGTTCGGCCAGTTCGGAGTGCCAATGGCAGCACCAGGGAAAAGTACTTTCTAACACGGTTTCCAGTGATTCGCCGGTATTCACCATGCGGCTGTAAATGTCGACGCAGGTTCCTTTCTTAGGAAATCGCCTGTCGGTTTTTTCGAGTTTCAACTCGGAGCGAACCACGTTCATCAGATCTTCTGCGTCGGACCGATCAAGCACGGTGAAGTTGGGAGGCAGACCGATGTAGTGCCCCAGTTGTCTGAGGAATCGTAGGCCAATGGCATGAAATGTCCCTCCCCAGATGTGGGATGTGTGGGTCGACTCCTGCGAAAGACCCAAACGACTGAGCAGTGAACTGACTCGCCGGATCATCTCCTCAGCTGCGCGGCGGGTAAATGTCAGAAGCATAATCGAGTGAGGAGAGACCCCATGGGCGACAAGCCAGGCCACCCGGTGGACAATGGTGGCAGTCTTTCCCGTACCCGCTCCGGCAACGATCAAAAGAGGCTGCTGACCGTGTTGGACGGCTTCCCGCTGCTGGGAATTCAAAGGTCCCAAGATGACATCCTGAATTGACGGTAGCATAGCCTTCCTCCTTGAGCCGGACAAAGCGATTGGCCATCCAGTGATCCAAGCGGGAAGACCTTCACCTGCCGACGCCCGGATGGAACGTATAGAATCATTATAAAACCTGCTCAGTGTGGTCAAAAGCCCAAAAGGAGCGGCAAAGTGCCCTTGTTTCTTACCATAGAGACGACGTGCGATGAGACGGCGGCTGCCCTGGTGACGGACCAACTTGAGGTTCTCTCCTCAGTGGTTGCCTCCCAGGATAAGCTTCACCAGAAGTACGGAGGTGTAGTTCCTGAGTTAGCCTCCCGTGCCCACATGGAGCGTATTCTGCCGGTCATTCATGAAACTATTGTGCGGGCAGGCGTCAAACTGGACGATATTACCGCGGTAGCTGTGGCCTACACGCCGGGTTTGGCGGGTTCCCTTTTAGTTGGCCTAACGGCCGCCAAAGCATTGTGTGTTGCTCTTGATCGACCGCTGATCGCTATCAATCACTTGCAGGCCCATATTTACGCCTGCCGGATGGCTGCCGGTGAGGACGTCTTTCCTTGTGTGGGGCTGGTGATCAGTGGTGGCCATACCTGCCTTTATCGCTGTCTGAATGCACTGGATTTTGAGTTGCTCGGCTCCACCTTGGATGATGCAGCGGGAGAGGCTTTTGACAAGGTCGCCGCCATGCTGAAGCTGCCTTATCCAGGCGGTCCGTCCATCGAGAAGGCTGCGATTGGTGGTGATCCCAAGAAATACAAGTTTCCACGGGCCTTTCTTGACAATCCCGATTGCTTGGATTTTAGTTTCAGCGGGCTGAAAACCGCCGTTCGCTACGCCATTACCGGGCCTGGGAGACACGATTGTTCCCAGGTTGATCTGCCAAAGCAAACGGTTGCCGATTTAGCAGCGTCATTCCAAGAGGCCGTGGTCGATTGCCTGGTGGGCAAGAGCCTACAGGCCTTGGAGGCAACGGGTTTGAGCACGCTCTGCGTCGGCGGTGGGGTCGCCGCTAATCGCCGCTTAAGGGAGCGACTCGAAGAAGAAGCAAGAGAGCGGAATATTCGGCTGATCA
>Ga0209608_1001637_pt1 | contig 17922 bp, 10 predicted proteins | sample AD_UKC130_MetaG_FD_184428 | JGI IMG/M metagenome (GOLD analysis project Ga0209608, IMG submission 184428) | Active sludge microbial communities of municipal wastewater-treating anaerobic digesters from Canada - AD_UKC130_MetaG (SPAdes) (version 2) | ecosystem: Engineered > Bioreactor > Anaerobic... | reverse complement strand
ATTTAGGAATACACGGTTTCACTACTGGTTATGTGGATGTAGATTATCCTGTTAGAATTAAAATGACTGTGCCACAAAATAACTCTTTTTGCCCAGGTGATACAGTATCCATACTTTCGCAATATGATGTTATGAGTGGATGGAAATTAGATACGCATTTCCCTGATGCAGGTGTCATAGGATTATATTTAGACTTTGGGTTTAATTTGAATTTAGATGCAACAATATGCGCCTATTCATGTTTCGATGCAAGTATTATAGACGTTAATATACCTTATGATACTATACCAATATTAGAATTGAATAGCATAACGGGGGTTTTTAGTTATCCATGTTTAGATCCTACTTCTTTTCCACCAATTACAATTTGTCATAATCAGGTATTACCTATTATTTTTAATATTCCTAGTATTGGCCTTACTGGTAGTATAATATTACCATATGTAGAAACACATGATTGGAAAGAAGTCGTGAATGCTTGCGAGCAAAATTTATATGCTAAAGGAGATTGTACTTGGATAAATTTAGGTATCAATGTTATTGATTTGTTATCTACTATTGCAGGTTTCATTCCTCCGCCTACTGGACCTGCAATTCAACAGTTCCTTTCTTTATTAAATGGAAGTATAGATATTTCTATTGTTCATATACAATATAGTTTATTCAATGCATTTTTTACTATTAAAAGTACCATGATACAAGAGTTTGCTTTTGAACCCCAAGTATGGAATAATCTATCTTTACCTACTCCAGTAGAATATTTTATCACAGACCCGACAACAAATAATTCTATAATTAATGAAGGTATAAGTGATGAAATAAGTTTTTTAGCTTGTCATGATTTACATTTTAAGTGGCCATGTAAGGATTTTCCTAGCATGGATATTGGTGTAATGCATAGTTTAACTAATGATTTTACTAATCATACCTTTGATAGTATAAGTTTCGATTTTACAATTAGCGCGTTGGAATTTTGGATAGATATTAATTTAAGAAGATCTCAAATTTTTGATTTAATACCAGATTTATGTATAGATATACCTGCTGATGATAATGATTCTACTGCTGTAGATAGTACCATTTGCATAATACCAACGATATATAATAATTTAACATTACAACCAACCAGACTAAGTATTCATATAGGACCATTATTTTCTGAGATTTTCCCATTAGGGCATATTCCAATTACTTGGTTTGATGAAACATGGGAATTAGATGGATTTAATGATACTGTTTTCCCTCCTCTTACTATGAATACTAATTGTCCAAATTTATCACAAGAGGATTTAATAATAGATCATATTACTTGTTATGGTGATAGTACTGGTAGTATAACTATAGCTGTGAGTGGAGGACGTCCTCCGTATACTTATTCATGGTCTACAGGTGATACTATAACCACTAGTGATACTACTAATACTATTAGTAATTTACCTGCTGGATTGTATTATATAACTGTCTATGACCAAAATAATTGTTCTATTACAGATTCAATAGAACTTATAAATCTATATCCTCCTTTAATAGTTAATCCTTTTGTTACAAATGTTACTTGCGAAGGGGGTAGTGATGGGAGTATTGTCCTTACAACTAATGGTGGACATCCACCTTATAATTATATGTGGACAAATAATACTTCTGGTCCCATTAATGATAATTTACATGCGGGTAACTATAGTGTAACTGTAACTGATACTGAAGGATGTGATACCTCATTGGTTTTCTCAATAATAGAACTTTATCCACTGCCACCAGTTAATATTGTTATATCTCCAGATAAAGGGTGCCAACCATTATTAATTTCAGCTAAAGAAAATAGTTCTAATCAAGGTCAAACTTATTTATGGAATTTCGGAGATGGTACTTTTAGTACAGATAAATATAATCAACATTTATATAATGATGATGGTACTTATCATATTACATGCGAAGTCACTTCAGTACATGGGTGCGTTAATTCTCAAAGTGCAGATGTCATTGTTTATCCTAAACCAAATGCAAACTTTTCATATATGCCTGAAGTGATTGATATTGCCGATAATTTTGTATATTTTGTAAATAATTCTGATAATACATACAATTCCACGTGGGATTTTGGTGATGAAAACATAAGTAATGAAACTAATCCATATCATAGCTATACTGATACGGGCATATATGTCATCACTTTGTACATAACAACAGAGCATGGGTGTATGGATACTGCCTATAAATCTATTGTAGTTGGTGATATTACTAGTTTTTATGTTCCTAATGCCTTCTCGCCTGATGGAGATGGAATAAATGATATTTTTATGCCTAAAGCTCAAAATTTATCTTCAGAGTATTACGAATTTAAAATTTTTGATAGATGGGGTAAAATGTTGTTTAATACTACACAAATAGGCAAAGGATGGGATGGCACATTTAATGGTGAAAAATGTAACCCTGGTGTATATACATATTATATAAAATATTTGAATGAAGAGAACCTAAAATCAGAGAAATGGGGTGTGGTAATATTAGTTAGGTAGTCTTATCTTTTTTAAATCTAAAAGAGTAATATATCTTAAACGTTTTCTGCCACCTGGCTCTATTAATATTAAACAATAAGAATAAATGCTGTTTTAAACAAATGCTATATATCATTCGCCCTTAAAATTACTATAAAACAATATTAGTTGATATAATGTTCAATAAAGAAATTATAATAATTGTTTTCGTCATTTTGTTTGAAAAAGATTGGATAATTTATAGAACTGATAATGAAAATTTTGCAATCGCCTTTTGTTAGAGTATTTTTAAAATTTTGATTTTCTTTAATATTGTTATAATATTTTAATGCTTCAGATTTAGATTTAAAATAGCCAATAGACGCTATCATGCGAGTATCATTTAAAAAAGTTACATTCACAGTAAATTTATCAGATGAATATGAATGATCGTTAAAATCTGTTATAGCTATTTTCATCTCATTAGCAGTTATTTTTAAAGGATCAAAAGAGATAATAACAAGGTTAATATCATCATCTTTAGGCAAATTATATATTGTTTTAGTAGTATTAACAAAATCTGTAGTATCATTAGCTTTATCAGTATTATCAATTGTTCCTTTTTCATTTAATAAAGATAATAAATAATTAGATTGAGAAGCCACTTCAGTATTAGGATAAGAATTTATAATATTAGGTAATATAGAGAGTAAAGTGTCGCGTTTATTTATATTAGCTAATGCCATAGCTTTAACATAGGATAATTTAGCAAGCATTTCCAAATCATGAAACTTTGCAATACCACTATCAGCTAATGCTAAAGCTGTAGTATATTCATTATTTTGCAAAGCATTTAATGTCTTCATAATATGTTCACTAGCTACGTCTTCCTCAGATGATACGTGCATATAATATTCAGGATCTAAAACTAAATGAGAATAAAAGGAATTAGGATATAACCTTAAAAGGCTATCTTTGCAAGCTTGAGCATCAGTATTTCTTCCTATCTCAGATGCAGAAATATAACATAAATAGTATGCTTCATCAGCTTTTTCATTTTTAGGGAACCTATTATTAAGTTCTTGGAAATAATAAATAGCTTCATCGTATTCTTTTAAATTATTAAAATATATTTTACCAGCAGTATATAGAGCTGTTTCTATTCGTTTATTAGAATTTGCAAAATCTTCTGGAGTCTTAGGAATATTTTTTAAATAAAATTCAGGTTTAACAGGATCTGAAGCATTTTTAGAAGAATCATAAGTTATAAAGGTAGAATCTACAAAGTCATAATCTTCCATTATAGGAGTTTTATTTTTCAAACGCCACAAATCTTCTAGGGGTCTATCACCCCATCTTTGCCTAAATTCATTTTTACCTAATGTTAAAGTGTTTGTATTATAAAAATACCACTCATTACTAGTAGAAGCAGTATTATAAAAGACTGGAGCATTAGCTAACTGCTGTTGTAATTTTTGTTGCTCTTCCTGTTTTTTTCTTTGTTCTTCTAATTTATAATTTTGTATTAATTTATCAATATGAGCTAGCAATTCTTGTTCAGATAATTTAGATAGTTTTTGCACAGAATCTTCTAAAGTAATAGTATTGAGAGCAATAATAAGCTCATTAAGTACATCCGCTCTATTTTTATGCTTTTGATAATCTGGAAAATTTTTAGGCATAACTTGGACAGCTGAGTCATAATAGGCTTGAGCTTCTTTATATAATCGTTTATTAAAATAAATATCACCTAAGGTTGTATATGTAAGAGCTTTTTGATATTGATTAGTAGAACTATGATGAGCAGATAATTTAAAATAATCTAAAGCTTGATTTTCATTTTTCTGATTCAATTCTACATTAGCAAGAGCATAATAAAGAGCATCTAAATACTCTTTATTTTTAGAATCTTTAATTAATTTTAATATAGATTTTTTAATATTTTCGGCTTTACTATTTGTATTTTCTAAACATTGAGCAGCTAATATATTGCCATAAAGAGTCATTTCATAAGGTGGATTTTTTTTAAAAAGAGTATTTAGAGTGGCTAAAGCTTCTTGATTCTTATTCAATTTATTCAATAATTGAGCTTTAATAAACAATAAACGACATTCAATATCTTTTTTTTGTTTATTTGCAAGAGCCTTGTCAATAGATGATATAGCTTGTGGATAGTCATTAACTTTAATATAATAATCAGCTTCAACTAGATAAAATAATTTATTAATATTTTTATTAGTAAAACCACTATTTATGCGATCTTTAGCTTGAACAAGTAAATTTAAAACTTGTCCAGTTTTACCCTCAACTAAATAAGTTATAGCATCCCATAGCAAAGCTTCAGTAGCTTCAGAATTTTTATCAAAATAAACTATAACGTGAGAAAAAATCTCATGAGCACCAATATAATCCTGCTTTAATAAACGAGCCTTGCCAATTATCAAATATGCATCATCTATCCATTTCACATATTCCACACCATTAAAATTCATACTATGTTTGGCAATAACTTTCATCCCTTTTTCTATGGTTCTTTCACACAAAGGAGATACAGCAGATAACTGCTGATGATTATCAAAAGTAAAAACTCTTAAAATCTCATTATAATTATCAACATTTTGATTATTAATTAAAGTAAAAGCTTGTTTTAAAGCCTCTTTCCCATTAAAATAAGTATTAAAATGAGCAGTTATATTATGATATGTCCTAGAAGTAAAAGTATTTTTTTTGGTAGAACAAGCCACCAAAAAAAGGAGTAAGGCAATCACAATAGGAATAAATTTGTTAAATTTATGCATTTATAAAAGATTAAATAAAATAATTAACGAATTTTAAGCAAAATTAATATATTTGAATAAATGATACAAGAAAAAATAGGAATAGAAATTTTTTATGTTAGGATTTCTATTGGTTTATTTCTAAGCTCAATATATTCGTACCATGCACGCCTATCCGACGCCGCTAAATTCAACATCCTCCCTACATCCTCTATTAATTTATTCAATAAATACTTGTGTTTCACTATATACCACATTATATAACTCTGCAAATATTTAGTAGCTACCCCTCTAAACTGCTTATCTATCCACTTCGCAAACCTTACTGTATGCTGTCTCACTGTATTTATGTTGTATGTATCATTCTGATCTTTCACTAGTTCTCTTTTTACTGTCTTACTCTTTAAATTCTTTGATCTAAATTTCTTGAATTCTTTCCTATCTTCTCCACATATAGTGCTACTTGTTGATACTTTTTTCCTTAATATTTTTTCTATTTTCACCTTCTTTATTTTATCAAAGCATATTAAATTGAATAACATATTGCCACTTCTGTCTTTCATCGCTAGCACTGCTACATTGTGCTGCTTTTTCTCCTGAGCTATCAAATATTCTTCTTTTGTTTTATATCTTCTACCTTTTTCTGAATATTTCATTAGCAACTCTTCGAGTTCCATTATCCCAAAAAAGTTTACATTATCATCGAAGCTCCTCAATGCTGTCAATATTCTATGTCTCCATTCGAAACTTGTCGTTAGATCTATTCCTATTTCTTTAGCACATTGGCGTAAACTTTTTCCTTCTAGCATGCATAGAATATAGTCCAGCATTAATTCTTTTTTATGTAGATTGTAAACAAAGGTACCGGTAGTTACTCGGAAGTTTTTGCCACATTCTTTGCATTGATAGAGCTGCTGACCTTGTTGATGACCATTCTTTATAATGTTTATACTCTCACATTTGGGGCATTGTGGCGATACACTTTGCGCTTTGAGACCTTGGTAGTCTACTACATCTGCATCTTTTTGTTTTAACAGGTAAAAAAGACCATCGAGAAAAGCTAAATGCTCTTGTTTGCCCATAGATAAATATTCTACTAGGTTATTAACTAATTGTTTCATAGCTTATTATTTTTTTACAAAATTAATTAAAATTTGGAAATGTAATCAAATATATTTCCAAACAATAAAAAATTTTTCCTATTTCCCCACTAACCTCACCTACCCTCCCCTTTATTCAATTCATTTTAACATTATATTACTAAATTCAATAAAATTATTAAATTTGCATAATTAACATATCATTAAAAAATATGAAAAAATTATTTTTTACTTTTATCTTATTGCTTATAAGTTTATTAGCATTCAATCAAAATATTCCAAGTTATGAACCAATAATGGATGAATTTTTCTCTATTTACAAGAATAATACTCCGCCAGAGGCTATAGATTTCATCTTTAAAACTAATCCGACCATAATGCAAAGAAATGCGGAAGAGGTTACGCAGATAAAACTTAAGCTTTCTGCCCTCACTGCTATGTTAGGGGAATATTATGGATATGAAAAAATAAAAGAACAAAATTATGGTGAGAGTTTAGTTGTAATTACTTATATGTTAAAATATGCTTATCAGCCCTTATTTTATACTTTTACATTATATTATCCTAAAGATAAATGGCAGTTGCAAACTGTTAAATTTGATGATAAAATACAAAATTAGAACGTCAAATAAATAGGTAATTGTTCGCCAAGGGGGGTATAGAAATACCAAAAGCCAATTTTTTCATTATTTTTATAATTACCTTCTATTAATAAGCTGCCATTTTTATCAAAATATTTTGCTGACCCAGATTTATAATGATTTTGGAAAAATAAATCTGCCTTTTTATTTCCATTAGGATAAAACTCTTGATATTTACCATTTAATTTACCTTTAGAGAAATGAGCTATTGCTTTAATTTTATTCTCTTTATTATCATAGTATAGAAATGCATTACCATCTGGAGTATTATTTACAAATGATATGCTCGCCCACAAATGAGAATTTGGAAAATAGTATCGCCACAATCCTGTACGTTGTCCCTTTTCATTTATTCTACCTTCCGCTTTCAATCTTATATATGGATGATATAAATCTGGTGGGTAAATAATCTGTACTAATTTAGTATTACTATTTTGCCAGCTACTATCTGTCATTGCTATTAGGCTATCATATTCCAATAAAAAAATTTGTTCATAGGAGAATAGTAAATTTTGCAAAATTGATTTTACTTTTCCAGCAGTATCCCAATTTATGGTAGCTTTAAATTTAAAATTAGTGTCTAACATTTCAAAATTACTTAATTTAATTTCATAAGGTTTTTCAGTTGTTAAATTTGATAAAAATTCTTTATCTATGTTACCATTTATTTTGTTATGAGCAAAAGGTTGATAAATGGATTGGAAATAATCTTTATTATTAATATTGAAGGAATTAGAAATATTTAATTTTTTTGTAGTAATCATATTTTCTAATAGTTCAATAGAATTAGCAATTAGCAAAAAGTCCCCATCAATATATGAATAAAAAATATCTGGTGATTGAAAATAATGTGAAAAGAAAAAATTCATTATTTGTCCCCATCTGACTGGATATAATGTATACATGCCCCAATTTATTGGATTTTTAATAGAATAATATGACCATTTTTTTAAAATGTTTTCACTTAAAAGTTTACTATTAATTTTACAGATAGCTGCAATCTTGTCATTTTCAGTATTATGAGCTATGCATACATTGTTCCCTAATAATGAAAATAATTTCCCTTGCACACTCATCGGGAATAAAAGTGCTAGAGAATCCCATTTATTTTTTATATCTTTATTTGCTAGAAAACCAGGAATTACTTTTGTAAATAAGTCTTTAGCAGACCATAAATAAATATTCGATATATCAGAAGGCAAATATTTTAAAATATTATTATCAATTTCATCAACAGTAGAATTATTAAGTTGATAATTTAAAAAAAACTTTTTTTTAGGATTAGCTACAATGCTACATTCAGCAATAGCATTAGTATCAGGCACATTTATTACTAAATAATTAAAATTACAAATATCTTGCGAAAATATATCTGTAAACCAATGATTTAAATTGCTGTCTGGCAAACAAACTATGCTAAAAAGTTCATTCGTTTTAATATAATTGAATAAATTAACAAAATGACTATTATTTACTGTAGTATTGATTTGATTCTCAGTTTTAGATATTAATAAAAATTTTTTATTAAGTCTTGAATAAAATTTGGAATTTTTTACATTAATTAGCTGAACATTTTTCTTATTTTGAAAATTTTTATCATTTAGTTTTGATAATTGAGTGATGAACTTGTCAGCATTATTTTTATCTCTGAAAGATATTAGATATAGTGGTGTAATGGAAGGAAAAGAACGCGAAATAGCAATATACAAATTAGCTTTAGCTAAACATTTTTTCACATCGTCATTATACTTTAGAGATTTTAATGAATTAAAATCATCAATTATAGTCGTATTAATATCTGAATTTTTTAAAACTTTCGAAGGGGTAGAATTTTCTATAATATTAATTTTTTCAGTGAAGTCATGGATATAGATAATTGATTGAGTATCAAATGGTAAAAGATTTAATGGATCTTGGTTTGAATTATTTTTTTTTGAAAAATAAATTACTATAAAAATTATAGCAGCTACACCAATTATTGCTAAAAATAAAAATAGAAATTTACGTTTCATTTTTTTATCAAAATTACAATAAATTATCTATTAACTAATAATTAGCAAATTAATCTAAAATTTTTACTCAGCAATAATAAGAAAATAATTTTTTTTGCCTCTTTGAATGACAATAAATTTATTTTGAATTAAGAAATTTTCGTTTATAACAAGATTTTCATCATTTACTATCTGCTTATTTAGATAAATACCATTATTAGCTATCATACGACGTGCCTCACTTTTAGAAGCTAAAATATTTGTATTATTTGTTAATAAATCTATAATCCCAATACCTTGAGCTATTATTTCATGAGGTATCCTAAATTGTGGAATAGCAGCGAAAATAGACAAGATAGAATCTGAATCTAAATTTTTTAAAAGATCTATGGAACCATTACCAAAGAGAAACTCACTTGTAGTTTTAACTATTTCTAATGCATTGCTGCCGTGTATCATCATTGTTAGCTCTTCAGCAAGTTTTTTTTGCAATAATCTATTCTCTGGAGCAGTTCTATGTTTTATGATGAGATCGTCAATAGTTGGCTTATCTAGTTCAGTGAAAATTTTAATGTACCTTTCTGCATCCTCATCAGAAGTATTAATCCAGAATTGATAAAATTCATAAGGAGAGGTTTTGTCTGGATCGAGCCATACATTACCTTTTTCTGTTTTACCAAATTTAGTACCGTCAGCTTTAGTGATTAATGGACAAGTAATAGCATAAGCTTCACCACCTGTAGCCCTTCTGATGAGCTCTATACCAGTAGTTATATTCCCCCATTGATCGCTACCACCCATTTGTAGCTTGCAATTAAAATTTTTATATAAATGCAAAAAATCATTAGCTTGTACTAATTGATATGAAAATTCTGCAAAAGATAGACCCTCTCCTACTTCACCGCTTATGCGTCGTTTCACATTTTCTTTAGCCATCATGTAGTTTACAGTTATATGTTTGCCTACATTTCTGATGAAATCTAGAAAACGATAATCTTTCATCCAATCATAATTATTTAATAATAAAGCTCCATTTTGTTTATCATTAAAATCTAAAAGTCGTGATACTTGTTTTTTAATGCCTTCTTCATTTTTTTTTATAATTTCCTCAGACAATAAATTTCTTTCTTCACTTTTGCCAGAAGGATCTCCTATCATGCCAGTAGCACCACCTAGGACTAATATGGGCTTATGACCGGCTCTCTGAAAATGTCTCAAAAGCATTATTGATACTAAATGACCGATATGCAAAGAATCTGCTGTAGGATCTATACCCAAATATGCTGCGGCACCAGGAGCAGATAAATAATTTTTAACCTCTGGTATCATTTCATAAATCATACCTCTCCACTCTAACTCAGCAATGAAATCCATAATGAAAAACAATTTTTTAATTTAAATTGCAAAAATACAAATTTAAAATAATAAATTTAGTGGCTGATTATAATACTTTTTGCATGATAAAGTTTCTGGAGCAAAATTTTAACAAAAATTTTTTAAGTTTAAAAAAACAATCAAAAAATATGTGGGCTATTTTGTTGTTAAAATAAGAATTTCATTATTTATTTCGTTAATAAAATATATTAATGTTACCAATTATATAATGATTCGATAATAATTTGTTGTTTATTTAGAAAAAGTATTTTTATTAATGTGGTAAATTAAAAATATATCGTAAATTTGTAAAAAACCAAAATAGTCTTATGCTCGATAATGAACAATTACTTAGTCTGAAAGAAGCATGTGAATGGGCAAGTAGATATTTAAATAAAAAGGTAACAATATCCAATATTTCTTATTTAATTCAATATGGTCGTATAAAAAAATATGGAGATAATGGCTACACTTATGTTTCGTTAAAAGAGCTTAAAGAATATTATAATTCATTAAAGAACAATATAAAAAATTCATCAGATAGCGATATTAATTGGGCATTATCATTTGAGCAATACACAGAAGCTGAAAGAACCAAGCATGTACACCGATTACATCCTTACAAAGGTAAATTTATTCCTCAATTAGTAGAATATTTTCTAGACTCTCATACAGATGAATTTAAAAAAGAAATATATTTCAATCCTAATGATATTGTTCTAGATCCATTTTGTGGTAGCGGAACGACCCTTGTACAATGTAATGAACTTGGGATGCATGCCATAGGTATTGATATTTCAGCATTTAATGCACTTATTAGCAATTGCAAAATCTCAAAATATAATATTATAGAGCTATATAACTATATTAATAATATTACTATTGCTTTAAAAAATTTTTTATCAGACTCAAAAACCATAGAATTTGAAGAGAAATTAAATGAAAAATTATATGATTTTAACAATAAATATTTCCCTTCACCAGATTATAAATATTTATTAAATAAAGGAGATATAGATGAAAAAAAATATCCAATAGAAAAAGAACAAGAATTTGTAAAGATATATCAAAATTTAATAAATGAATATAAAATTGAATTATTACAAGATAATAAAAATAATTTTATAGACAAATGGTATATAAAACCTATAAGAGAAGAGTTAGAATTTGTAGCTAATGAAATTAATAAAATTAAAGAAGACAATATAAAAAATATACTAATAATAATTCTCAGTAGAACCATGAGAAGTTGCAGAGCTACTACACATTCTGACCTTGCTACATTAAAGCAGCCTGTTTATACTCCATATTATTGTCATAAACATGGTAAAATATGCAAACCATTATTTTCAATTTTAAAATGGTGGGAAACTTATTCTAAAGATACAATAAAAAGACTTGATGAATTTGATAGACTAAGGACAGATACTTTTCAATATTGTATAACTGGCGACAGTCGAGATATAGATATATATAAAGAATTAGAAAAAGTAAATCACAATTTTGCTGATATGGTGAAGAATAAAAAAATAAAAGGCATTTTTTCATCACCTCCATATGTGGGTTTAATTAATTATCATGAACAGCATGCATATACTTATGATTTATTTGGATTTGAAAGAAAAGATGCTCTAGAGATAGGTCCATTATATAAAGGACAAAATAGTGAAGCAAAAGATTCATATGTACAAGGGATATCTGATGTTTTAATTAATTGCAAAAAATATTTAATTGAAGATTATAATGTTTTTTTAGTAGCTAACGATAAATATAATTTATATCCTATTATAGCTGATAACGTTGGAATGAAGATAGTCAAACAATATAAAAGGCCAGTTTTAAATCGTACTGAAAAAGATAAAAATCCTTATTCTGAAATAATATTTCACTTAAAAGAAAAATAATTACCATGCCTCTATCTCAAAAACAAAAACAAAATATTGAAGAAACAATAATAAATTGCCTTCGTAATAAATTAAAAAATTATAAACCAGAAAATATTGGTAGCCCTTTTCACTATCGTTTATTTGGTAAAGATAGAATGGCACTATATTCATTTATACAATCACTTAATACTACTTTTGGCACATCAATATTTGAACCTGTTGCTGTCGCTTTGGCAAAAAATAAATTTATAAAATCTGAGTCTCAAAAATTCATTGGTGATAAAATTAGTGAGGGATGCCAAAAAACTATTCAGGATATTATGAATAATCTAACTATCGGCATACCTCCAAATAAAACCACAGAAATAGAATTAATCAGAAAATCTGTCAACATAGGTAAAATTAATAATATTAAAACTGTAAAAGCTGATTTATTTCTTGAAGATGCCAAAGGAGTACAATATCTATTTGATTTAAAAACTGCAAAACCTAATATTAGTAATTTCAAGGATTTTAAGCGAACCCTACTCGAATGGGTAGGTATAGTTTTAACTAAGAATCCTAATTTAAAAATAAATACTCTAATAGCTATCCCATATAATCCTTATGAACCACAACCATACGAAAGATGGACTATCAAAGGCATGCTAGACGATAAATATGAACTAATGGTTGGCAAAGAATTTTGGGATTTTATAGGAGGTGATGGAGCATATGAAGATATTTTAAATTGTTTTGAAAGTGCAGGTATAAAAATGCGCCCTGAAATAGATGAGTATTTCAGCCATTTTAAATAAATATTTTAAAAATTTTTTCATTCATTAAAGCTACCACCTGGCATAAGTGGAATATATGGTTCTTTTGATTGTTCGGGAGGTTCAGGAAAAAGAGGATGCTTTTCATAATTTTTTAAAAAATCATATAATTGATCTGTTATCAACCTTTTACCAATTATCCTTTTATATTGATCTAAAACATACATCACTGGTGTAGAATATATATCATAATATTTCCTAAAATCGCCTGATGCAGTATAAATGCCATTTACATTTATAAAATCTTGCATTTGCATATTATTAATTACTTTTTTCATCTCTATAAAGCTACTATCAGTGCATACAGCAAATACCTTTAAATTAAATGAATCTTTATACTGTTTGTAAAACTCTACTAATTTTGGTGTTTCCTTTTTACAATGTCCACAGCTGGGATCCCAAAAATATAATATTGTATATTTAGCATTTATATTATGTAATGAATTTAAATTTTTAGCAGTATCTAATAAAATCAGATTAGGCGCAATATTACCCAATAAATTAGGTCGTATAGCATCTGCTCTCTCTATAATTTTTTGTGTAGAAGATTCTGATAGCCAATAAGCTTTACCAGTTTTATAGTAATTGTCTGCTAAATAAACAAATATTTTGTCAAAGCCCATCACTTTACTGGTTTCATAATTATAAGTTAACCACCATAGAACATATTTAAATGTTTCTTTATTTGCTGCCGCTTTTTCTAATATTTTATCAGCTTCTTTGATAATTGTATCTGGATGCTGGACAATAACATTATTAAAATATGTTTCTAATTTATTATGATAAATAGGAGTACGCAGCAGTGCTTCGTCAGCAATATTTATATTATCCCAATAATGATCTTTAAAATAATAATATTGGTAGGAACTATCGACACTACCATCTGGTTTTAAAGGTAATTGATCTGGAACTTCTGGATCTTTAGTAGCTTTAAACATCCTAGCTAAAAGAGTTGTAGGATATTGCTCCATATATTTTATCTTCATATTGTTTATACTATCTATGAGTAATTTGATCCTAGAATTATAGAATTCTACTGAATCTGACAAGTTTTTTTGCTTAAATTCTTTTACTTTTTGCTGCAAAGAATATATTTCTTTTGATGGCTTAGCAATTTCATTATTAACCCTAAAAAATAATTCATTTTCTAAAGAGCCTTTTACTTTAACTTTGCCCAGTAAATCTGTAGTATCAGTTTCTATACTAAAAATTCTTTCATTGTCATTTAGAATAAATTCTAAATATTTCTTAGATGGTGTTATGAGCAAATACATTCCGCTACCTACAGTATCTTTAGATTGAAATATCCCTTTGCCAGCCTTATCTAACTTAATAGTGTCTTTTACATATTGCCATTTACCATAGTAATATCCGAGATACACATTAGTATCGGCTAATTGTGGAATTGTAACTTGAATTTTGTAACCCGGATTTTTTTGTGATAAAGCTACATTTATCATTAATAAAAAGCTAAGGATTGATAGTACAAAAAACTTTTTCATCTTTCTTATTTTTTTTATAATGCAAATTTATTATTTTTTTATTAAAAAATCACAAATTATAAATATCATCGCTATTATAAAAATTATTATCAGTTCCATCTTCGTATCTATAATTGTAACTATGTAAAGCTAAAAGCACTTTGAGACTTTCTTTACCCCATCTATCGATAAACCAATATTTAGCTAAATAAATTGCAGCTTTTTGAGTTTCTAATTTATTTTTATTATATAAAACAACAACATCTTTTAGATCTTGATATATATCACTTAGAAACTCAGGAATAGAAATATCATTTATCCACAAATAATCATCATCAGTTATTTGAAAATCAAAATATTTAGAAAAAATCTCATTTAATCTATTGTAAATTATAGTGTAGGTTTCTTCATTGACCGTCCTCTCAGCATATTCGATATCTGCATCATCTATTAAATTAATTATTGTACCGTAGAAATATAGCATTGGCAGAGCCACTAGTAAAAAATTTACAATATTTTCAAAATCATATTCCTCAGCAGATTCTACGATATTACAATAATCTTGGCAAAATAAAATAAATTGTTCTATTTGCTCTTGATCAATACTATCATAATTTTTTGACATAACCAAGTTTTTTTTAACAAAAATAAATAATTTTTGGCTCTATTAAAAAAAGATGATATACTTTCACATGTTCTATTATATAAAAAGCATCACGTTACCTGATCCTTAGATTTATATTTTTAGCTGGATCTCCCACCACTTCACCTTGTTTATTAACTTCTCATTCGGATCTATGCTAAGATCGTATTTTTTATTTACCATACTATTACCCAATAAATAATTACGTTATTTAATTTATTATAAGTTATTCTACTCATATAGCCATGCTTCTTACTGTCCGTTAATAAATCCCAATCAATTTTATATTTTTTTTGTAATACATATTCTTATCCAAGCTTTAATACTACTATTTAATTTACTTTTTTTGTCAACTACACAAAAAAGTAACAAAAAAAGTCTCCGCGAGGGAAACGTTTTGAGAAAACCTGATGGATGAGTTTTTGAGCTAAATTAGTGTTTAGGTGGACGATGAATTGCTAGCTGAAATAGATTTTTTTTGATTTATTTTTATGGGGTAAATTAATGAATATTATTGAATATTTTAATTCATTTACTTTTTTTGTCAACTACACAAAAAAAAGTCACTGCGTGGGAAATGATTTTACAAAACTAGATGGATGAGTTTTGAGCTTAAATAGTGTTTAGTTGTTAGATGAATAAAACATAGAAAGGGGATATTTAATGAATATTTTTGTATATTTTCTATTTTAAAACTTTTCTTTGTCAGCCACACAAAGAAAAGTTACAAAAGAAAAGTCTCCGCTGGGGAAATGATTTGATAAAACATACGCAATCACCTCTTGGGGTTTACAAACTCGCAAGCTATGGCTTGCTCAGACAGTGTAAACCCTTTTACCCAGCCCTGCTTGCTTGTTTTATCACAAATCATTTCCCAATGCGGGGTTTTACAAAACCTGATGGATGAATTTTTGAGCTAATTTAGTGTTTAGGTGGACGATGAATTGCTAGCTGAAATAGATTTTTTTTGATTTATTTTTATGGGGTAAATTAATGAATATTATTGAATATTTTAATTCATTTACTTTTTTGTCAGCTACACAAAAAAGTAACAAAAAAAGTCACCGCTGGGGAAATGATTTGATAAAACATACGCAATCACCTTTTGGGGTTTACAAACTCGCAAGCTATCGCTTGCTCAAACAGTGTAAACCCTATTGCCCAAACCTGCTTGCTTGTTTTATGACAAATCATTTCCCAATGCGGATTCTACAAAATCAGATGGATGAGTTTTGAGCTAACATAGTATTTGGGTGGGAGATGAATAACTAGCTGAAATAGAGTATTTTGTGATTTATTTTAATGGAGTAAAAGAATGAATATCTATGAATAAACTACTATTTATTTTACTTTTTTGTCAACTACACAAAAAAGTAACAAAAAAGTCTCCGCGGGGGAAATGATTTGATAAAACTACGCAATCACCTCTTGGGGTTTACAAACTCGCAAGCTATCGCTTGCTCAAACAGTGTAAACCCTTTTGTCCTACACGGCTTGCTTGTTTTATGACAAATCATTTCCCAATGCGGGGTTTACAAAAACTGATGGATGAGTTTTTTATTGTTTTCCCTTTTATTAATTTTTCTTTCTTCTCTTGTTTAGCCTAGCTTTTTGCATGTTTTCTCTTATACCACCTTCTTTAATAAATTGTTCTTCTAATTTTCTGATTTGTTGATCTAGTAAATAATTTGTTTGATGTATTAAGCTAATAATTGTATTTGCAGAAATTTCAGGATTAGGATTTTCAAGGTAAGTCATATATGTTATATGACCTACCTTTTAATTTTCCTAAAGCTCTTATCTCTAATACTCTTGGATCATCTTTTTCCCATAAAGGTAGCTTGTTTGTTCTCAGAAAATCTTTATAGTCTATCAGTAGTTCTTCTAGGCTAGCTCTAGCTACTCCCATTAATTTGATTTCTGTTTCTTAGAGGTGCCAGAAGCCATGCTCCCTTCTGCGATATTTTGTTTGCCACTTCTGGCTGCCTGCACCATTTGATCGTGTGTCCTAGAAAATTTACCAATATATTTATTGCAAAAAGATACTGTGGCATCATAGACTATCTCTGCCATCTGATATGACATTAGATTTTGGTATCCACCATGTGGAGGAATAAATCCATTTGATGTTGATGCCATAATAATATTGTTTTATTTGTTTATTAGCAAAAATAATAATAGTATTTTAGATAAATGATAAAAAAATTAATATCTTTTTATTATTTTAATTTTCTTTAGAATAGCATTTAATTTCCTCCTTCTACAATTTTTATCTCTTCCTCCGTCAGATCATAAAGTTTATAGACCATCTGGTCAATCTGGCGTTCATATTCTTTTACCATTTCCTGCTTTACAGGATTTTCAAGATAATCGTCATCCTTTGTTATTGCAAGAATCTTATCTACAAGGTCAATAAATGGCTGTTGGTCCTCTTTTGCTATTTTTTTTATAGGAATTTCTGAAAGTGGTTTTTGATATAATTCCAAAATCTCACCTTTTCTTTTGCCACGATAGTATAGCCACAGATAATATAATTTAGAATTTAATAATGCCAATATGTATTTCAATGAAACATTTTCATCTTTTTGTGTAATAAAAAACACATCAGATGCGGCATACCATGGTATTTCATTATATCCAAAAGTATTTCTTGGGCTACGTTGGGGAGCAACTATTTTAGGACCATTGAAATCTTGTTTTCTGCTAGTCGTAAGTACCCACCACATATCTTTGCTAAAGG
>Ga0209608_1001625_pt1 | contig 18017 bp, 18 predicted proteins | sample AD_UKC130_MetaG_FD_184428 | JGI IMG/M metagenome (GOLD analysis project Ga0209608, IMG submission 184428) | Active sludge microbial communities of municipal wastewater-treating anaerobic digesters from Canada - AD_UKC130_MetaG (SPAdes) (version 2) | ecosystem: Engineered > Bioreactor > Anaerobic... | reverse complement strand
AACAGACCGGAAAGCAAAAGGATATATGTCCAAAGGATGTCAAGGGTCAAGATGAACTCGCTTACGCTCGCCCTTGACATCCTCCAACAGAGTGCACAGTTGTAAAGATTATACAAAATTAAGAAAGGAGAGCTAACTTAGAAAAGCTAAAAAACTGTCTTGACAATGGGGAGCATTATAAGCTATTATTGATTTGCGATAGTTTTAACATGATTTATATCATAGAGTTTGAAGGGTGGTTAAATGGTATATAGAAAATTGTGCTTAATTATAGCAATACTAATGGCATTATTATGTGGATGCGGTAAAGATGGAGTAATAAAAGACAGAGATCAGGACAGTTACAATAATAATGGAAGTATTGAGAATACGGGAAAAGTGCAAAATCAAGAGATGAAAAATAACGGTTATGGAAATTTGATAAATGGCGGATATGCAATATATGATAATGGATATATATATTTTACAAACGGTTTTGCTCCTGATCTTACAGAAGCTGACTGTAAACTGTACAGAGTCAATTACGATTGGACAGAACCGACTAAAATATTGGATGACACTGCAGAAGGCATTAATATTGTTGGGGATTGGATATATTACATTAATCTATCTGATGGTCATAAATTGTACAAAGCTAGAAAAGATGGAACACAAAGAATGATGTTACATGATGAGAGATGTAGCACCATATATGTTCAGGGAGACTGGATATATTTTAGTACTTGGTTTGTGGTTGGCGGAAAAATTGACGGTGATTTATATAAAATGAAGATAGATGGGAGCAATAAAGAGAAACTAAGTGATGATTGTGCTGAGAGTTTGATAGTAAAAGATAATTGGATATATTATTTATCTGAAGAATATGTTCCGGGAGATGTAATACACAAAAGTTATCTTTACAAAATGAAAACAGATGGAACTGAAAAGAACAGAATATCCGATGAGGAAATGCATTCATTTGTTTTATATGATCAATGGATATACTTTACTGACCATAATGACAAAATGTACATGATGGATATTAGTGGCAATAACAAAAGTTTAATTACAGAAGATAAAGTATTTAATTTTAATACCGATGGTAAATGGATATACTATTGCAATTTATCTGATTTTGAAAAATTATATAGAATAAAGCCTGATGGAAGCGGTAAAGAAAAATTAAGTGAAACTCGTAGTCCTTTTATACATATTGTTGGAGATTGGATATATTTTATATATCTTCATAAAGATGACATGGCCCCATTTAGAATTAAATTGGATGGGTCAGAAGAGGATTATGCTGATCCTAACGTAAATCAAAATGTTGAAGATAAAGAAGCGAAAGATTCCGCTAATGATAATGGAGGGAATTTACCCAAAGTTCTTTTTAATGCGGCTAAATATGGAGAAAAAGCATTGTATTTAGGAATGCCCATAGAGGAAGTCAGAAGGTTACTGAATGAAATGGGCGAAGAGACATATGAAATAGAGAGAACTTCTCATCCCTATGATTGGAGGTATGGAAATAGAATATTTGATATGAGATATTATATAATAGAATTTGATAGAGAAGAGAAAATTTACGAGATATATGTTAATGACAATATTCCCACAGAACGGGGTTTGAAATTTGGAGATCCAATTGAAAGAATGGAAGAACTCTATGGAAAGAATTATAATAAGCGACCAGAAAACGGAAAAACGTATTTTAATTATGACATGGGTGGATATAATTTTTGGGGATATTTTAATGAAGACAATAAACTGGATTTATGGGTACTAACTGTAAAAAGAGATATTGATGCAGAATTGCAAACATGGGAAGGCACCCTGAAATATTCAGAATTTGTTCCCCCAGACCAAAACATGTTTTATACAATAAGAATCCACAAGGAAAATAATGAATATTATGGAGATATCAGTATTAACGGATTTCAAACTAAACAAAGGATAAGAACAAAAGTAGTAGGGGACAAAGCTGCAATTAATTTGGTATTTGAAACCTATTTACCGGACAATATGCTGGAAACGTATGGAGAAGGGGATATTTTATTGAAACTGGAAAGAAAGGATTCGAAAGTTTATACAACATGGTTCTGTTTAAAACCTATTCTTTTAGAAAATAATGATATTCAAGGAGTGTATTTCGAGTATTGACAGTTGTAATGGTAGATGTAAGAGCATAAAAATGGGAGTAATGAATTGAGGAAAATAATATATGCTGTCATTATGGCATTACTTGTATATGCTTCTTATCTTTATTTAATAAAAATAACAGTTTGTAATATTTAAAATGTATTCGTTGTGGGTCTGCCTATAGGTGGACCTACAGTTGCACAATAGAAAGTGAATAGTTTTACATTTCGTACCTCTAGTAATGCTGAAAATGAATACTGTGGATATTAGAGCATGGAAAAGTCCATTCAGCTTATAGTTAATATATTGGGGTAGTGGAGAGGATAACTATTTTTAGAAAAATTGCTAAAATTCTTATGATATTAAAAATTGAAAAATCAACCAAACTATTTATGACATTGAGTTTTGAGAAAATTTCTTGTATTTTTCCATAATATCGGGATTTAGCTCTAAAAATTTATTGAACGTACTTATCTTTTGCAGTGTTGAAACTGAGACATAATGTTCGATTAATTCAGTTTCAATAAGTATATTTTCCTTCACACCGAGGTTTTTTAGAAACGATTCGATGATATTGTGCCTTTCTAATAAAAATTTTCCAAGTTCTTTTCCGTCTTCCGTCAAAGAAATAATACCGTATTTTTTATAGTCAATCAGACCTAAACTGTTCAATTTTTGAACCATTTTTGTAGCCGAGGATGCTGCCACATTTAAAAGCTCAGAAAGGGTATTTATACGCATATACCCTTCAATGAGGCTGTTTCTGTATATCATCTCCAGATAATCTTCCATTGATGAAGTTAAAAGCTTTTTATTCTGTTCAAGCAGTTGATATCCACGAACAGTATGGAATTCCGATATTTCCTTCATTAATTCACAACCTTGTCAAAGTGTTATATTGCACTTTCTTGGAATTAGAAAAGTTTCTTAATTATTTATATTCACAACGCGGTGAATTTATTTTACATTTTAAATGTGATATTATAATTACATGAATTACATGGCTGTAAAAATAGTTTAAATTTTAATTTAAAGGGTAAAGCATTTGAGACAATATAAAGGTCTAGAGGTTGCTATGAGAAAATATAAAACGTTAATAAGATTAATCGGCATAATTATGTTTGTTTTGTATTTATTTTATTTAATATATTTGACTTTTTTTGACCATACCTATGGCAGAAATGTTTTTCAGCGGAGAATAAACCTTATTCCTTTTAAAACAATTGTTAAATTTCTTACGTCATCATATAATTGGGATTTTGTTATGATAAATATTGCCGGAAATATTGCAGCTTTTGTGCCAATGGGCTTTTTGCTGCCTATGGTTTTCAGTAGGATGAAAAGCTTTTCTAAAGTTATTGCAGTGGTGTTTTTGGCAACTTTGTCCATTGAGATTTTTCAATATGTATTTGCTGTGGGTACATGCGATATAGATGACATTATATTGAATGTACTCGGAGGAGTTGTCGGATACTTTATAATAAGAAGTACCGCAGCATTAATATCCAAGAATCGCAATAATATAAAGTGTCTTTGAATTATTCTGACAACAGGAGGAGGAAAATTGGCAATGTTGTACGAATTATTGAAATCCCGAAGAAGTATCAGAAAATTTCAAGACAGAGAAGTGGAAAAGGATAAGATGGATATATTGCTAAAAAGTGCTTTGCTGGCTCCTTCATCACGGTCCAGAAGGCCTTGGGAATTTATTGCAGTAACTGATAAGGAATTACTAAAAAAGCTGTCTAAAGCAAGAGAGCACAGTTCATCATTTATTGAAAATGCACCCTTGGGAATTGTTGTAGTTGCGGATCCTGAGAAATGTGATGTCTGGATAGAGGATGCCTCCATTGCTTCAATTATAATTCAGCTAACAGCTCAATCTCTGGGCTTGGGCTCATGCTGGATACAGATTAGGGAGAGATTCCATTCCGGAAATTTGAAAGCTGAAGACTATGTAAAAGAAGTGCTTGGAATACCTTCAAATTACAACGTTGAGTGCATGATTGCCGTTGGATACCCGGCGGAAGCAAAGAGCGCTTATTCCGAAGATGATTTAATGTATGAAAAGCTGCACTATAACAAATATTAACAAGCAGAGTACATATATAAACGGCTTTTGAATCAAAATAAAAAAGGTTGGTTTTGTTAGTCAGCATTGAAAAGGTTTCATATTTCCTGACTTAGTGATTAAAACTAATGAATTTATGCTCATGATTGAGACTGGAATTTGAACATAAATTTATGTAACATACAAATAAAATGTAAGGAGGGGTATTGGGCATGAATTCAATTTTCCATAGGAGAAGTATAAGAAAATATACAGATAAAATTGTTTCGGAGGATTTAATTGAAGAAATTTTGAAAGCCGGTATGGCAGCACCTTCAGCCGGAAATCAGCAGCCATGGCATTTTATCGTTATAAGCGATAAAAACATTATGATTGATATAACGAAATTTCATCCCTACTCACAGATGCTTAAGGAGGCAAGTCATGCCATTGTTGTTTGTGGCGATCTTTCTTTGGAGAAACATGAAGGATATTGGGTACAGGATTGCTCGGCTGCAATGCAGAACATGCTTTTAATGGCAGATAACCTCGGTTTGGGTGCGGTATGGCTTGGAGTATACCCCAGGGAAGAGAGGGTAAATAAGGTGAAGGAACTTTTGAATATTCCTCAAAATGTGATTCCTTTAGGCATTATGTCGTTAGGTTATCCGGCTGAGACTAAAGAACCTGCCGATAGATTCAATCCGTCAAGGATTCACAGGGATAGATGGTAAGATAAATTGAAGATTGAAATTACATAATGATGCAATAGGAGGTGTTGAAAGGATATAAAATGAAAGGGAAATCAAAGTGTGAGTATTGTGTGAACTATATTTTTGATGACGAGTATAATTACTATGTTTGTCAAGTAAATTTGGATGAAGATGAAATGGTTCGATTCATGAAAAAATCCTATGACAATTGTCCCTATTTTAGGTTTCATGATGAATATAAAACAGTAAGAAAACAGATATAAAAAATTACAAAGGAAGCTTTAAATGAAAATTGAAGGAGAACTTGTAAAAGGACGTTTTGTTGAGAGACTTAACCGTTTTGAAGCGGTGGTGGAAATTGAAGGAAGCAGAGAACTTGTTCATGTTCCCAATACGGGAAGACTTAAAGAACTACTGACGAAAAAAGCTGCTGTGTTGGTAAGGAAATTTGACAATCCGAATCGCAAGACAAAGTTTGGGCTTTTATTTGTAAAAAAAGGTGGGGTTTGGGTTTCCATCGATTCTGCTAATTTGCCCAACAGAATAGTATATGATGCTTTGAAGAGCAACACATTTGAACAGTTTGCTGCTTATAGTGAAATTCGCCGTGAAGTAACTTTACTGAACAGTCGCTTTGATTTTGGATTGTTTAACGGTGAACAGGAATACTATATTGAAGTAAAAGGTGTCACACTGGTAGAAGACAGACAGGCGTTTTTCCCGGATGCACCCACCACAAGAGGTACAAGACATCTTGAAGAATTGGTAAATATAAAGCTGAGCGGGAAAGGCGCGGGAGTTATCTTTATTGTACAAAGGGAGGATGCCGATGAAATAAGGCCTAATGACAGGACTGACAAAGGATTCGGCATTGCATTGAGAAATGCCAAAAAGGCAGGCGTTGATTTATTTGCCTATGTTTGTAAAATTGATATAGATCAAAAGCAAGTCAATATAATTAAGAGCATTCCGGTTGTTCTGGATTAAGGGCAACCGGATTTCTTTATGTCAATGTTTTATAATAGTAAAAACCATTTATAATAAGACTTTCCACAACTTTCAATAAGATATATAATAATCATTGTAAAATTCTTTTTAAAATAGAAATGTATATGATGGGAGATATCAGATATGTCCATTATAGGAATAGATTTGGGAACCACAAACAGTTTGGTATCATGCTTCATAAACAACGAATGTGTTATCATACCGAATGCCCTGCAAGAAAAATTGACACCGTCGGTTGTGAGTGTTGATGAAAATGGTGAGATTTTAGTAGGTAGAGCTGCCAAAGAGAGGCTTATTACACATCCGCATCTCACAGCAGCGGCTTTTAAAAGGTATATGGGAACAAATAAAAAGTATAATTTGGGTAAGTATACCTTTACACCTACAGAACTTTCTTCCTTTGTTTTAAGAACACTTAAAGCCGATGCAGAGGCATTTCTTCAAAAGGAGATAACTGAGGCAGTAATTAGTGTTCCGGCATATTTCAATGATCAACAGAGACGTGCAACAAAACAGGCCGGCGAAATGGCCGGACTGAAAGTGGAAAGGCTTATTAACGAACCTACTGCGGCAGCTGTTGCCTATGGCTTGCATCAATCGGACAGTGAGAGAAATTTTTTGGTATTTGATTTGGGTGGGGGCACTTTTGATGTTTCCATTCTCGAGCTTTTTGACGATATTATGGAAGTCAAAGCGGTAGCGGGAGACAATTATTTAGGCGGTGAAGATTTTGACCAATGCTTGATTGATTATTTCCTGAAGTACCATAAGTTAAATAAAGATATATTGGATTTAAAAACTCTTTCAGTGCTGAAAAAACAGGCAGAGGGATGCAAAATTGCATTGTCCGGGTTAGACAGGCATGAAATGAATTGCACAATTAACGGGAAGGATTATATTCTTCAGATAACGAACAGTGAATTTGAAACACTGGCACAGGATTTGCTTCAAAAGTTAAAGCAACCACTGCAAAGAGCTTTTAGGGACTCTAATACATATACCGATGACCTCGATGAGATTATAATGGTTGGTGGGGCTACCAAGATGCCCATAATCCGCTCGTTTGCTGCGAAATATTTTGGACGGCTGCCCCTTTGTTCAATTAATCCTGACGAAGTTGTAGCCTATGGAGCCGGAGTTTATGCAGCAATGAAGGAACGGAATGAATCTTTGAAAGAAACGGTGCTCACAGATGTATGTCCATACACTTTGGGAACAGAAGTAGCAACATATAACGAATTTGGAGAAATTGTAGAAGGGCGTTTTTATCCCATAATAGAGCGTAATACTATACTTCCGTGCAGCAGGGTTGAAAGGTTTTATACTATGTATGATTTCCAAACAGTGATAAGAGTTGGAGTATATCAGGGGGAAAGCAGGATGGTGGAAAACAATATTAAATTGGGTGAACTGGAAGTACATGTTCCGCCTGAGCTCCGCGGAAAATCAGCAGTAGATGTAAGGTATACCTATGACATTAACGGTATTTTGGAGGTGGAGGTCAAATCTGTGTCAACCGGTGAAGTTACTCGTAAAGTAATCCTTAAGAACGAATGTACATTGACGGAAGAAGAGGTTGAGGCTCGCCTTAAGGAACTGGCCGAAATTAAAATTCATCCGAGGGAAAACGCAAGGAATCGGTATCTGCTGGCAAAAGGTGAAAGGCTCTATGAAGAGACCCTTTCCGATGTTAGAGCTCAAATTGCCCAGGCTCTTGAACATTTTGAAGCGGTATTGGACAGGCAGAATCGTGAAGAAATTGAGGCTGAAGCTGAAAGACTGGAGAAGTTTTTAAATAGAATTGAAGAATGGGAGAAATGATGGAATGGATATATGGTCCATATTGGGTATTGAAAAAACTTCTGATGTTAAAGAAATAAAAAGGGCATATGCTAAAGCAGTAAAAAATGCCATCCTGAAGATGACCCCGAAGGTTTTATGCAGATAAGAAAGGCTTATGAGGAAGCGTTGGAACAAGCGCAAACCGGCAGGGGTAATATGGAGTTCCAGGTATTTGTTAATAACAGTTCTAAGAGCAATCTGGACTACTTTGAGGACAACTTTATAGAAACAGTTTCAAAACCTGAAGAGACCTTTGATAGAGTACGTATAAGGAGTAATAGGGAAAAGTATTCTTCAAAGGTAAAACCACAACTGCTTGAGAAGGTGGAACTGTTATATAACGATATTTTTAGACGCAGAGATGTAAAGTGTTGGCAAGATTTGTTGAATAATGAACTGACTATAGATGAATATCACTACTTGGCTGAAAATGCGTGGAATTTTTTTAATAACAATTATTGTTTGCCTTATGAAGTATGGAAGCTTATAGATGCGGAATTCTCAATTTCTGAAGATCCAAGGTTTAGATGGGCAAAATTTGTTATGTTTGATTTCGGACTGCCTTTTGATTGCTTTGATCCGAATCTTGATATTGACTACTCCTCCTATGCAAAATTCAGGTTTAATGCCTTTGAGGTATTTGGGGACGGTGATTATCAAGAAACTGTTAAATTGGCCCAGGATGCTGAAAAGATTTACAATGGAGATTATTTTATCTACAAAATTAAAGGCATTTCTCTATATTTTTTGCACAATTACGATCAGGCGATTGAATCACTGTCAAAGGCACTGTCTTTAAACGACAATGATTTGGAACTTTTGCTGTATAGGGGCAATGCCTTTTTTAAGTGCGGTCAGTATAAAAAGGCTTCAGTAGACTTTAAGATTGTTCTTAAAAAAGAAAAGGATAATCTTGAAGCCTTAAAAGGCATGATTATGTGTCTGTGCAACATGAAAAAATATGGATTGGCAGACAAGTATTTTCGTAATTTTATTGAAAAGTCTCCTGTAGGGGATATTCAAGTCAATATACTATTTGAAAAATACGAAAATGAAAGATTAAGAGGAAGATTAAGGAAAGTTATTAAATATGTTAAGGATGTAAATTATAAAATATCAACAGAGCATTCAATACTGAGTAACATATTGGTTTTTGTATACTGTACTGTACTCATTCCTATTTTAGTTATTTCAATTTTTATGCCTTTTTTAGGCCTTATTTTTGCAGGTATAATAATTGCGTTTTATATAATAAAGTATCAAAGCAATAAAAAAATTACTGAGCACAGTGCAACAGTTTTAGTAATGGTTACTCAAAAAGTGGTGGTGGATATAATGGTAAATGAAAATATACGAAAATTATGGAAAATATCATTAAGTATGACTTCTATTTGGGGAGCAAAAGGAGATTTTGAAATAATAGATAAATTTCATCCTTTTTGGAAAAAGTTGAATGATGGAAAGCTAACGATAACAAATGAAATACTGTGTGGGATACCTGAAGAAACCAATAAGATATTAAGGGATAGGCAGACTTCGGATATAAGGTATTTTCTTATGAACAGATTGCAAATATATGATGAAAATAGTTTTAAAAATTGTTTGAACTACTTTTTTAACGGTACTGATATTAATAGATCTTTTGAAGAAAAGAGGATTTTTATTACGGCACTTCCTGATAAAGAGAGAAAAGCTCTTATAAATTCCTTGAGTAAAAATAATAAAGAATACATTTGGCTGTCAATAGTTAATCAATATTATAAAGTACTGCCTAAAGCCGGAATTTTGGCATATGATATAAGTAATTGTGTAAGTATTTGCCGTTTAGGGCTGTATCATGGATATTTGAAGGAGTCTGAGTTTGCAAGTTATTTGGATACTTTAGCTATAAAAGCACAGGAGAACTATTCAAATTTTGAGGAATTTGGTCTTGCCAGTGTTGTTGGATTATTATATTCAATGGAAAGAATTCCTAATAGGGCATTTGATTATGATGCTGCAATTATTTATTATACGGAGATGCTAAAATTAGCACTTACACATCCTCAAAGTTATTGGAGAAATCTTGACTGGAAGTTGGACCTTTCCTGAGGTAAAGTTTTATAATGTAAGTTAAAAGTCAAAAAACATTAAAAAAATTTTTTTTCAAAGCAAATTACGGGAAGTATAAATTTTTTGCACATATATAATAGAATTATGAACTGTATCAATTTATAAGATACTGTAATATTTTTTTATCATGTTTACAGTAAGTATTACTTGTGGTATTAAATTCTTAAAATGCGATTAGTAAAAAGCAGTTTGAAAAAAGGCGGAAATCAATGGAATTAACAAAGCTTAAATTGTGAAGGAGTGATATGGTATGAAATATACATTGGTTGAGAAAATTTTCAATGCTCACAGAGTTGATATGCCTTTTGAAGATACACATGTATTAAAGCTTGATGCGGTATTTTGCCATGAGATTACAACGCCCATTGCAATAACAGACCTTCAGGCAAGAGGTATGGACAGGGTGTTTGACCCGAGCAAAATAAAGGCTGTGATAGACCATGTAACCCCGGCAAAGGACAGCAAAACTGCCGAACAGGGGAAGATCTTGCGTGAATGGGCAAGAAGACATGGAATAAAAGATTTCTTTGATATAGGAAGAAACGGTGTTTGTCATGCCCTGTTCCCTGAAAAAGGTTTTGTAAGACCGGGATATACTGTTATAATGGGTGACTCACATACTTGTACCCATGGGGCCTTTGGTGCCTTTGCGGCCGGAGTTGGTACCACAGACCTTGAAGTGGGTATTTTAAAAGGGGTTTGTGCCTTCCGTACTCCAAAGACAATCAAGATTGTTTTAAACGGAAAGCTTAAGCCGGGAGTATTTGCAAAGGATGTTATTTTGTACATTATAAAGGAATTGACGGTTAACGGTGCAACAAACAAGATAATTGAGTTTACTGGACCGATAGTGGATGAGATGAGCATGGAGGCCAGAATGACTCTTTGCAATATGGCTATTGAAGCCGGCGCTACCTGTGGAGTTTGCTATCCCGATATGACCACTGTTGAATATCTCTGGGATTATATAAAGGACGAGTTTGAATCCAAGGAAGCAGCTTTGAAGGAATACTCAAAATGGATTTCCGATGAAGGGGCCAATTATGAAAAGGTATATGAGTTTGATTTGTCGGATTTGGAGCCAATGGCTACTTTCGGCTACAAACCGGATCAGGTTAAGCCGGTTAGAGAAATGGCCGGAACAAAAGTGGATCAGATATATATCGGAAGCTGTACAAATGGCCGTATAGAAGATTTGAGAGTTGCAGCACAAGTTTTGAAGGGCAAAAAAATAAGTGACAATGTTCGTGGAATTGTAAGCCCTGCAACACCTGGGGTTTACAGTCAGGCATTGAAAGAGGGAATTATTGAAATATTCCAGGATGCCGGTTTTTGTGTTACAAATCCCACCTGCGGAGCTTGCCTTGGAATGAGCAACGGGGTATTGGCCAGTGGTGAATCCTGTGCTTCCACTACAAACAGGAACTTCAATGGCCGTATGGGTAAAGGCGGCATGGTTTATCTTATGAGTCCGGCTACTGCTGCTGCCACTGCAATTGCAGGCGAAATCGTAAATTCCGATTTGTTTAAAGGTTAAGTCGGAAGGAAAAATTTAAGGGGATTATCAGGAGGGATATGAAAATGAAAACATTTGGCGGAAAAGTCCTGTTTTTGGATAGAAGTGATATAAATACCGATGAAATAATTCCTGCGAAATATCTTACCGAAATAACAAAAGAGGCACTTAAGCCTTACCTTTTGGAAGATTTGATACTGGAAGGGTTTGACTCTAAAAAAGATATAGAGGGTAAGTCAGTAATTATAACCCGTGAAAACTTTGGATGCGGCTCTTCAAGAGAGCATGCTCCATGGGCTTTGGAAGTAAACAACATTAATGTTGTAATTGCAGAGAATTTTGCCAGAATTTTTAGGCAGAACATGTACAATTGCGGTATGTTGGCTATTGAGCTTCCGAAGGAGAAAATCGATTATTTGTTTAATACCTATTCCAAAAAGGATGTTACTTTGAACATAGATTTGGACAGGGATAAAATCATAATTGAGTCGGAAGGCAAGAAAGAAGAAATAGATTTTAAAATCGGAGAATTTGACAAAACATTGGTTAAGGAAGGCGGCTGGGTAGGTTACGCCGATAAGCACTATTAATATATAAGTTCATTAAAAACTCTCCAATTTAATTTTTTGAACTTAATCAAAAAAGCATTCAGGTTAAAAACCTGGATGCTTTTTTGCCAGCAGTTTATAGGTCATTAAATTTATAACCGCTGAGAGCAAGAAGCAAAATGGCCGGTATGTAAAGGACCCAGATGAAGCTGTTGGAAAGCTTGTATATAACATCGGAATCTGTTATTATCGACAATCCGACTAAAATATCGCTTATAAAAAAACAAGCCATTCCTATACAGACCATAAGTGAATTCTTTTTCGGAAACAAGCCCAACAGGTAATTGGCTATTCCGATCCAGAGGGATATACTCAGTACTGAAGCGTATAACATAAAAGCCATTAGTAATGGACTCGATTTCAGAACGGGATAAAATACAAATCTAAATATAAGTACATAGAGAGCAAGTATTATTGTGCTGCAATCTAAAAGCTTAAGTTTTGATGCTTCGGATGCGGAAGAAAGTTTTTGTTTAAGACCCGGACTGTTTCTCAAAATGAGCAGTACCTGTGCGATAAAGAAAAAAACAATACCGCCAAAAAGGCTGTTGAGAACAAAAGATAATTCCGCAAAGCATACAGCTATAAATGTAGTTTTCAAAAGCACCGAGTCTTTGCTGTTTAAGCTGTCTTTTCCTGAAATGGCGACTATTATTGATATTAGAACAACATTTATTCGTTTTATTATGGAACTTGGATATGAGTTTTCTATGAGCCCGAATAAAAAGGAGAAATCCAGGTACGTATATACAACTGCAACCAAAGAAATAAGTATGAGAAGTGCTGTTATGATAATTTTTTTATTTTTTTTCATATAAACCTCTCCCTTTTGATATCCTTTGGTCTTGACAATTTTTTTAATGATATCGATGCTGTTTACACTAAAATATGGTTTATTGTTTAGTATAATACATACTTTTTGCTTTTTTTAATAAAATTTGAAAAAATGTTGCAAGCAGCACTTATTTAAAATATAATGTTTTATACTGTTTTGTATGCGGGCAGCAAAGATTTGCTGTATTCTGAAATATAAAAATGGGGTTAATACACATGAAGAGAAAAACGGGTTTGGATATAATAAGAACCTTTGCAATTTTGTTTGTATTAGGTGTACATTTTTTTATCATACAGAATTTTATAGGGTACCGGTAACGGATAAAAATATGATAATACAGGTTGCGTTAAAATGGCTTTTTACCATTTGTGTACCTTTGTTTATAATGCTTACGGGTTATCTCCAGAATGAAAAGAAGCCAGAAATCAAATATTTTAAAAAGTTAATACCCATTTTGGGGATTTATGTGTTTTATTCCGTATTGTCAATCATAATGAGGATAACATACCTTAATGAAGAGAAAAGCCTTTTGTCATGGATAAAGGCCATACTGGTTTTTGATGCAGACAAGTATGCATGGTATATAAACATGTATATAGGGCTGTTTCTTTTAACACCCTTTTTAAATATGATACACGAAGGACTGAACAGTGCGAAAGACTATAGAATATTTTTGTTTATTTTAATTTTTTTAACGGGATTCCCGGCGTTTTTTAATTCTTTGGCTTCCAGGACGCTGATCTTTAAAGCACTGGTTTTTACAGACTGGTGGACTATGATTTATCCCATTACTTATTATTTTATTGGGGCTTATATAAAGAAGTACCCGGTAAAAATCAGCAGAAAAGTGGCCACCTTATCCCTGGTGTTGATTATAGCACTGGAAACGTGGCTGACGGTGTTTTATTCCAGGAACAGTACCTTTGTGAATGTGATCGGTGATTACGGTTCGATACTTATTGTGGTGGAGACTGTATTGTTCTTTTTGATTTTTTATGATATTGAAATTGAAAGTGAACGCATGAAGAAAATACTGAGTACTGTATCGGTTTTGTCCCTTGACTTGTATTTATGCTCCTATATAAGTGACAAACTGGTTTATGTCTTTTTGATGAAAAACATATTTAAATCGCAGCAGCAGATAATTTTCTATTTCGTTTTTGCCGTTTCGGCTTCATTTACCATTGCTTTTGTTATTGCCTTTGTGAGATATAAAGCTGTAAGGCTTAAACCTGTGAAAAACTTCAAAATTTTATAGCTTGTCACAGTAATATTTTTGGAGACTATGATTCGGGTAAAATTTATTATTACATTTTCATATTAATTAAATTAGAAAAGCAAGGTGGTGTTTATATGAGCATAATTCACTATTTAGCAGCAAATAGAGAATTGCCGCTAGGAAGTTTTAACAGTACCGAAAAAAATGCTCCAGACAGCGAAAGGCGCGTATATGAATCGATGGAAGAAGCGGCAGGAATTTATGTGGAAAAGCTTGAACCCAAAATATATAGCGGGGAAATAGCAAAACATTTTAAGAACAGTAACATATATGTTGTAAGTCCTAATTTCGGAAAGTTTTTTATATATCCTGATCTCAAAGAAAGGTTTGAAGAATCTTACAATGCCAATCGAAAGTGTCTTATTGAGCTGTTTAAATATATACGTGATAACATTTGTGAGGGTGAAGAATTTGAAATATATAGCTGCTGGACAGGAGAAGAGTCAATTCACGATAACAAAGTGTATAAAGTAATAGACTTAAAATCTTTTAAAATGGGTGATGAATTTTCTTTTGATGATAAAGAATATATACTGATTAAAGGATAAAAATAAAAAAAGCGGTTTATAAAAAAGAGATTGGCTTCTTTGAAAAATTGTAAAGACACAATCTCTTTTTTGCTTAATGGAATTATGATTTTTTGATCTGCTTTCTCCTGCAGAATACCTTTCCTGACAAAATCAGAAACTTCTTCCTCCGCCACCGTGAGTTCTGCCGCTGCTGCTGGTATGGGTGCTGCTGCGGTTATGACTGCTGCTGCCGCTGCCCGATGATTCAGTATCAATTCTGGTCCTTGTAACTGATTCTCTGAGAAATTGGTCGGTATTCTGCGTAAGTACAAAGGAACCGGATTCCTCATACGTTTTGTTGGTTATTGTAACTTTTCCCTTACTGGAATAGGTAATTATAATTGTGGCTGCTATGGAAATTATTAAGGGAATAACGTATACAGGCCATGATCTTAGTAATCGGGATACCTTTTGCCAATAGGTCGGATTTTTCTGATAAAAATCGGGAATACGTTCCTCTCTGTACTGACCGCTTGGCACCCCACTATAAGCATAGGTGAATACATCATCTAAGAATTTGTGGCAAGCTTGGCTGTAGTTACCTTTGGAAAGATAAGGTGCCACTTTGTCTGTCATATCGGAAATTCTACCATCGGTAAAAATGTCAATAGCCCTGCCTGTAGTTGATATCCACACTTCCCTGTCCTTCATGTTGATTAGCATTAATAAACCGGAATATTGACTATCTATCCCGTAACCGTTATAGTCATAATAGTCATCAGCATATGCCATGGAAGATTTGCCGTTCATTTTATCGGTAATAACAATGACAACATCAAGTCTGAATTGATCTTTTATTTTGTCAATTCTATCTTGAAGCTCTTGAATATCGCTGTCGGATAAAAAGCCCATATCATCAACCACGTTGATGGAATTGGAAGCATAAGCCGTAAACACTGCCAAATTGAAAAACAATAGGAATACAAGTATTAAGAAACTCAGTTTTTTAAACAAATAAAGCACCCCCCAAATACACATATTATCCATACCGCCACAAATACAATCAAAGCAAAGACAAACTGCCTTAAGAGACTGATTGGAGTATCGCCAACCACCTTGCCCGTTTGACCGTTTATAATGAAAACGTGGTCCTTGCCATTAAACTTGTTGATAAGAAGATAAATGGGCAGCATGGCATAGGATGCTTCTATATTGGAAATATTTATATTTTTCTCCCTTACCGAAAAGGAGGAATAACCGCTTATAGTATTTATAAGCCTTTCTTCAAAATAGGTTTGGACCCTTGCTTTCATTGAAAATTCAGCCCTGTCGGACTCAACATCGTACCTTTCAGCCATAAAACCGGACATATACTTCATTGAGAAATCCTTCAAATCGGAGTAATCATAGGGCTCAGCCAAATACATAAAATAGTCATCAAGCTTCTTCGAAGCGTCTACCGGAACGCGCTTGTAAAAAGCAGCACCTCTTCGAGTAACAAGATAATACTTAGTGCTGGTGCATCGGTAGTTGCCTTCACGCCAACTGGTAACTGTGGTACCCTCTCCGCTAATCACACCCACTACTTTACAGTCAAACAACCAAAAAGGAGCATATATACCTGTTACCTTGTCAATTTCCTCCTTTAGTTTGAATTTCTTTGGAGCAAATAACTTTTTAGTAATCCAGTTTTTATATATTTCCTTAGCCTGATCCTTTGTTATACGGAACGGGATAACACTTTTCGGTTTGAATTTTCCTGAAAACCTGGTTTTAATAATTGCAGGACTTTTACAGTACAGACAAAAGGTGGCGGAAGTTGTGGAATCAGCAATTAATTCCGCACCGCAGCTGCTGCACTTGTATGAATCCAATTCCTGCATATCCTGGTCGGAAGCTTCATCCCTGTGCACCTTGTTTACCTGCTCTAAATTGAATTCGCTTGCGCAGTAATGACATTTCCAGTTCTGAGTCGGTGGATTAAACTCTAATGGTGCATTGCAGTTAGGACATTTATATTCTTTTACTGAACTCATTTATATTCTCCTTGTTTAAAATATAAATTGTATAAAAGAACACTGTCAAAATTCTGTGACAGTAAAGTTTAAGCAGAACAATAAACATACTTGTAGAAATATTAAAATTCGGTAAATTGTTAAGCTTAGACTTAAAAAGTTCAGTTCAGACTTTAAAAGCTATACGATTTAAAATATTTATCGGTAAATTTTTGGAATATCTTTATCGGGACTAAGTTTTGGAATATTCCATACTAACTTAATTAATTATACATCTCAATTATACATGAGTCAATTTGATTATATGATAATTGGATATAATATAACATGACAATATTTGTGAATTTTTATGATGGGAACTATTGTAATATATGGTTGACTATTATATAATAAATTTATAAAATTCTATAAATTTTACTTATTTAGAAATAGATGAATCTTTTTTATGCTGTTCACTAATAAACAACGGAGCAGATGAGAAAATCGGTCTGCTTTTCAGGTAGTTCTATAAAGGTTTGACTTCCTGTTACAAATAGCAAATTAATATTTCCATAAACTTAAAACGGTTTTAAGGAGAAGAATGAATGTGGATATTAATTGCACTTCCTTTGACTTTAGTACTGTTGGCGTTGGTGCACTGTTACCTGCAGGAAGATTTGATTCTGAGCCGAAAGAATCTCCGGGATAAGTTTGCAGCTTTTATACCGAAAAAGCCAATATATATTCTGTATTTGCTTTGCGTATTTATAGCAGGAATTGCAGTCTTTGGGGTGCAGTATCGTTATTTTTCCGATTACATTAAAGCGGCGAAACTGACCGTACTGATACTGCTCCTTGCACCGGTGGCTTATATTGATTTTAAAAACAGGATTATACCGGACAAAGTTTTATTGGTTGCTTTGCTTTTGCGCATTGTATTTTATCTATTGGAATTTTTCATCGGAAGAAAAGAAATTGCTGAAATTTTAGTTCCGGATTTTAAGGGTGTTTTATTGGGAAGCGGAGTTTTAATGTTAGGTACCTTAATTGCTAAAGACAGTATCGGTATCGGAGATATAAAGATGTACGGTATAATCGGTCTTTTTGCAAGTTATTCAGGTACATCATCATCTATGATTTTAAGCTTGTTTATATGTTCCTTTGTATCAATAATACTGCTGGTTTTTAAAAAGAAAGGCAGAAGAGATACTCTGCCTTTGGCACCGTTTGCACTTGTAGGAACTTTTATTGCCACAATTATCGGCAGTTGCTGATATTTTTTTAATTGGCAGTCATGTATAAACGTTTATAATGACCCCCATTGTCAAGACAAATTTTTAGCTTTTCTAAGTTAGATTCTCCTTTCTATGTTTTTGTATAATATCTACCTTAAGGTACTCTGTCGGATGGATGTCAAGGGCGAGCATATGCGA
>Ga0209608_1001623_pt1 | contig 18020 bp, 20 predicted proteins | sample AD_UKC130_MetaG_FD_184428 | JGI IMG/M metagenome (GOLD analysis project Ga0209608, IMG submission 184428) | Active sludge microbial communities of municipal wastewater-treating anaerobic digesters from Canada - AD_UKC130_MetaG (SPAdes) (version 2) | ecosystem: Engineered > Bioreactor > Anaerobic... | reverse complement strand
TGTGCAGCAATGGCCTTGTCTGCGGCGACACCGTGGCGGACGTGCGCGTACCCCACAAAGGCGATGTGGCCGGGCACGTCGTCGAAGGCGCTTATCAAGTGTTGAGCGGCTTCGAGCGCGTGAAGGAAAACCGCGAAGCAATGCGGGCCGTCACGCTCGACGATGGCGAGGCCGAAGTATTCGCCCGTGCCGCATTGGCCCTCAAGTACGACGACCCGAACAAGCCCGCGCCCGTCACCGAGTCGCAAATCCTGATGCCGCGCCGGTTTGACGACCGCCGCCCCGACCTGTGGAGCGTGTTCAACCGCGCACAGGAGAACTTGACCAAGGGCGGATTGCATGGCCGCAGCGCCAACGGACGCCGCCAGCGCACCCGCCCCGTGCAGGGCATTGATTCCGATGTGCGCCTGAACCGCGCCCTGTGGCTGCTGGCCGATGGCCTGCGCCAGTTGAAAGCCTGATTCCCCCACGGCAGGGGCAGGCAGCAGCCCTTGCCGTCTTTCTCGCTGCTGCATCCCTGAACCGATAGGAGTTATCACCATGAACGCCATGACCCAAACCGAAGCCCGCGCCGTCAATACCACCGCCGCTATCCCGCTGGAAGCCGCCGATCCGACCAAGAACCTGATTCTGGTTCCGCTGTCGCGGCTGGTGCTGCGCCCCACCGGCCGCAACGTGCGCAAGACCCCGCGCATGTCCATCCCCGAACTGGCCGCGAGCATCCAGCGCGTGGGCCTGCTGCAAAACCTGATCGTCATCCTCGCCGCCGATGGCCTGCATTACGAGGTGGTGGCCGGTGGCCGCAGGCTGGCAGCGTTGAAGCTGCTGGCGAAGAAGCACCGCATCGGCAAGGATTGGGATGTGCCTTGCCTGCAGGTGGCCGATGGCACAGCACGAACCGCCAGCCTGACGGAAAACGTGCAGCGCGAAGCCATGCACCCGGCAGACCAGTTTGAAGCCTTCGCGGCGCTGGTGGCCGAAGGCCGACCCATCGAGGATATTGCGGCGGATTTTTCCGTCACGCCGCTGGTGGTGCAGCGCCGCTTGAAGCTGGCGAATGTCTCGCCCCGGCTGATGGGCGACTACCGGGTCGATGCCGTGAGCCTTGACCAATTGATGGCGCTGTCCATTACCGATGACCACGCCGCGCAGGAAGCCGCGTTCTACGACGCGCCGCAGTGGCAGCGCCAGCCGTCCGCGCTGCGGCGAGCGTCTGACCGAGCGCGAGATTGACGCCTACCGGCATCCGCTGGTGCGCTTCGTCGGGCTGGATGCCTACGAGCAGGCGGGCGGCGGGGTTCGCCGCGATCTGTTCGCGGAAGGCGATGCGGGCGTGTACCTGACCGACTCCGCATTGCTGGAACGGCTGGCGCAAGACAAGCTGGCGGGTATCGCCGCCGAGGTGAAGGCCGAGGGCTGGGCCTGGGTGGACGCTGCGCCCGCCGCTACGTATGCCGACCTGCAAGCGTTTCAGCGTGCCCCGAGGGAGCGGCGCGAGCCCAACAAGCGCGAAGCGCAGCGCATCGAGAGGCTGCAAGCCAAGATGCAGGAGGTAGCCGAAGCGGTGGATGCCGCAATGGATGCTGAGGACGAGGACAGGGCCGATGCCCTGCAGGAGGAAGGCGAACGGCTGGGCGAGCAGTTGCAGGCGGTGGAAGATGGCTTGCAGGGGTATAGCGGCAGCGTGAAGGCCGCTGCCGGTGCCATCGTCACCATTGACCGCAACGGCGAGGCCGTGATTCATCGCGGGCTGCTGCGGGAAGCCGAGGCCAAGGCGCTGCGCACGCTGGAGCGGCTGCGCCAAGGGTTCGGCAGCGAGGACGCCGCGAACGATGGCGAAGGCGAGGAAGACGAGGCACCCAAGACCGCCGCCATGTCCGACAGGCTGGCCCAGCGCCTGAGCGCCCACCGCACCGCCGCGCTGCAAATCGGTGTGGCCTGCCGTCCGCAGGTGGCGCTGGCCGCGCTGGTGCATGGCATGGTGCAGACCGTTATGTTTGATCGCCGCTATGGGCATGGCCTGCCGCTGGGGGTTCGCCTCACAGTGCAAGACCGGCTGGAAGGCATGGCCCCGGACTTGCCCGAATCACCCGCCGCCGTGGCCCTGCGCGAAATTCAGCTGGCATGGGCCGAAAGGCTGCCGCAGGACGACGCCGAATTGTTCCCCGCGTTGCTGGCGATGGGGCAAGCCGAACTGATGGCAGTGCTGGCCGTGTGCGTGGCCTCGACGGTGGACGTGGTGACGCCCCGCGCCACGCCGCACCAGCCCGGCGAGGAACTGGCGCAGGCCGTGGGCCTCGACATGGCCGCGTGGTGGAAGCCGACCGCCGAAGGCTACTTCAAGCATGTTTCCAAGGCCGTGATTCTGGATGCAGTGGGCGCGTTTGCACCGGAGTCCGTCACCCGGCTGGCGAAGCTCAAGAAGGCCGACATTGCCAGCGAAGCGGAACGGCTGGCCAATGGCACCGGCTGGATGCCCGCCATCTTCAAGGCCGAAGGCCCCGAAGCTGCGCCGGAGGAACCGCACGCGCAGGACGCCCCGGAGGATGCCGAGGCAATCTCGGATGAACCCGCCGAGGCGCTGGCAGCTTGACCCGTGCCGAAGGCGAGCGCCCCGGCCTCGACCGGGGCGCTTCGCTGGAAGGAGAAGCCCCCATGACCCGCACCACCACCAACCGCCCGCGCATAGTGGCCGTCTATGCCCCCGGCACGGTACGCGCCCGCCGCTGGCACGGCGCAGGAGACGTGCGCGGCTACCGCCCGCCCTCGGGTTGGACGGCCCGTGCCGACCTCAACGATATTCACCCCATCACGGGCCGCGCCTTGCCGCGCGCCGTGTGGTGGATCATCGAAACGAAGGAATAACCGCGATCAGCACCGCGCCCAGGCCGTACCGTCCTGAGCGCGGTGAAATTCCAAAATCCGGGCGCGGCGGTGGCCGCGCCCGGTGTTCAACGCCAACAGCCGCACCAGAACGCCGCCACCTTTGCGCTGGCTCTGGCGGCGACGGTGACACATCGCCTGAGATGCCTCGTTGACTCCATCACACCTTGATCGGGCCAAACATCCCTGTGTAGATCAGCGTTTCCCAGACCTTCTTGATGCCCTGTCCGGTCTCTTGGCTTACGAACAGCGATGACCGGGCGCCGTGAGGGGCGCCAAGGAAATACGAGCGCATCGACTCCCAGGTCTCGGCGACTTGCGACCACGTCCAGCAGGGGACTTCTTTCTCCAAGAGCAAGGGGACGGCGACAGACAGCGGAATCATGTGGTCTGGGAAAAGCTCTTCCCAATGACACTTGACCAGAATGGGCGTTGTCTGCGGGTTGTAGAACTGCACATCCAGCTTCTCTGCCGTGATGTAGGCCGCGTGGTGGCGAGGAAGTGCCAGAACGGAATCTAAGACCTCTTGACCATCGCCATAGGGGCAAGTGATGAATCCGTTGACGAAAAACCTCGTGTGATCCAGGCCCTTGTAGCCGCAGCGATCGCTGGGAATGGTGACGGGGTGGCGGCTATCGTGGTTGCGCACCAGCGGGTGCCACGAAGGGTACCTGTCAACGACAGGCCCGAGTCCGTCAGCGATGTCCTCTAGCGCCCTTTTGCTTCGTGCCCGCTGGGCCTCATCGGCGTCCCGGGGACGAGGGACAAGGTACTTCTCCACTTCCTCATACCCAGCGCGTGCTGCTTCATCTGCTCGGAATGCCATGATTTACCTCAGTTGGCTTTGTTGTGCGTGATATTTTAGGTTTTCGCATGAAATTTGTGTTTCGTGCGTTGGTTATATTTTTTGTGCAAATGACGGGTAGATTTTGTGATGCCCCCTGGGCGGGTCGGCGCGATGCGCCGTCGGGCTTTGCGGGCTGCGCCCCGTGCCGTCTTTGCCGTCACGGCCATCCGGCGTCAATCCCTCCCACCTTCGCGCCTGCGGCGCTGCGCGCTTCGCTTGCCTTCAGGGGATCGGCGCCAGGCCCATCCCCGCCGCGCGATGCTTGGCGCCCCTGCGAGAATGCCGAACCTGCGGCGCCGGATCGGCCTGGCCAGCGCCCCACCGCGATGGGCGGGGCACGGCAGGTACGCCGTGGCTTGCTGCGGCAGGTTGTGTGAATGCGTGCCGCCCTCGACGCTGGCGGTTCTCGCCCGTTACGTTGCGAAGGACGGTTCACGGACCTCCCGCCCGGCATCGCTATGGAGCTTCCACGCCACGCCTCAAGACTGGCGCCGCAAGGTGCGGCAGGGGCGTTCTCGCCTATCGTTGGGGTATTGACCTGGCCCGCGTCCGGGAGCGAGCCGGTGCAGCCTTCGTGCGGGGATACCGAGCTGGCCCTGTCTCCTTTCGGAGCAGATCGGCCCAAGGCGTCCTTGTCTGGTTGTGAATCCTGGCGGTGGCGCGGCTGCGCCTTGGGCTTCATGGCTGCAACCGTGCGGCGAAAACAATTTCCCCTGCTTTGTCACTGCGTTCGGCGCATTCCTCGCGGGACAAATTCTTTGCGCCTCCCGGTTCTCCACTGCGTTGCGCCCGCAAGCGGTGCATCCAGCCCGTCCCCCGCCGGCCGGATCACAACAAGGACGCGATGGGCGCGAACCTTGTTCAACTGAAAGGAAATTCATCATGGCCAACATCGGCACCTTCACCGCAGACAAAGACGGCTACACCGGCACGCTTCGCACCCTGACGCTCAACGTCAAGGTCAAGCTGGTTCCCAACGACAAGGGGGACAACGAGAAAGCCCCGGACTTCCGCATCCAGGCCGCCAGCCACGACATCGGTGCGGCGTGGAAGAAGACCAGCGAAGCCGGGCGCGATTACCTGTCCGTGACCCTCGACGATCCTTCGTTCCCGGCAACGGTCTACGCCCGCCTGATCGAAGGCGAGAACGGCACGCACGACCTGATCTGGTCGCGCAGCAAGCCCTAGGCGGCCTGACGGCCGCCAGCGCCCCGCCCACTGCGGCGGGGCGCTTCACCACCGCAGGCGCATTACCAGCCCATACGCCGGGCGTACAGCTTGAAGTTTTCGGCGAAGAGTTGAAGAAAGCGACGGCTTCCCTTGGCAAATCCAGCCTTCAAAAGCTCAGCGATCCGAGATTCATCCTCAAGCTCTTGAAGCAGCGTTCGTGCCCCGGCACCGTGCCAACCGGCGCGGCCAACTGGCATCCAGGCAAGCACATCATTGCGTACCGCTGATGCCTCGACGGCTTTCTCCAACTGCGCTTCATCGTTCTCATGGAACGCAGCGAGTGACCCCATCAACTCGAAGCGCTCGAACAGCAGTTCGAAATCGGGATCCGCGCCTGTGAAGCTCTTGCGCCAATGCGTCATCACTTCCAGAAGGTGATCGCTCAGGGGTGTCTTGTGGCGATCCATGCCTTCGAGCTGTTGCCAGAGTTGTTGTTCGCCGCCTGACCATGACCAGAGGAACAGTGTCGAGACAATCCGCTGCGGTTCGCGATGTTCCGCGACCAGTGCGGACGAGAACAGCTTCAGCAGCGTGTCCCATCGCGCAGCTTTGGTCAGCCCGATCCCATAGGCCGTGAAGATTAGAACGGCGGGATAGGCGCGAAGATTCAGCCAGGCAGTCAGACCGCTGCTGATCTTGCCAGCTTGGTGGTACAGGCTGCGAAGCACTTCCAACACCACGTCGAAGTCCTTGCCGTCGCCCCATCGCCCAAGGACGCCCGCCATGCGAGCAAGCGGCTCGGTCGTGGACTCATACAGCCTGACTCTTGTGCGGAAACTCTCCTGGCTCCACTGTCCCTGCACGGAAAACGCGTCGCCGTCCAACTGGTCGAGTAGCCGATCAGTTTCCCGCGCGAAAAGGTCATCCAACTGAATGCGATACTCAGGCTTGGCTAGATAGCGTTTGGCGCTGCTGACAAGCAGCTCTACGCTCAGAGGGTTCTGACGCTGGCTCTGCTCGAGGGTTTCGACTCGCTGCTGAAGAGTTTGGAAGAATTCATCGGCCGCAGCGATCGGAATGGCCCTTGCGGCCCTGTGTGTGGCCAACTCTTGCGCGCCCGATCCCAGCGTTCCGCGCGCGGCCCAGTAGACCGGATACCGCCGATTGGGCGCGCGAAGAAAGGCTGCACGCAAGGCATGATCCCACTCGCCCGACCAGCCGCAGATGATCAGGCCATGCTCATCAAAGATGCGATCCAGCAGCCGGTTGTAGCCATCGGGATAGGCGCTCAGTTCCTGATCGGTGTTCAGGATACGGGCGTCCTTGTAGTCGCCGTGCAGCTTGAGCACATAGCAGCGGCTGTGGGTCAAAGGTTCGGCGCCCGCGAGCGCATCCGCAGAGGCAACAACCGTTGGTTCAACCCCCTGTTCCCGCAGGGCGTTCTCCATGAGGCGGTCAAAATTGGTGGTGACGATGACTCGCACATAGCCGGCCCGAACCAGGTGTGCGATGGCGTGGTGTGCCTTGGTTGGAGTCTTTCGGCCTTCCTCGCGATCCTGCGCATCCGGCTCGATGTAGCGATGCAGGATCGCCCTGCGTTCATCCGGTGAGCTGGCGATCTCCTCCAGCAGCACGGAGTAGTTCGGTTCCTGGCCTGTCTTTTCCCGATACCACTTTGCCCAGTCAGATTGCTCTGTGACACCTTGAGCCGCAGCTACGCGGCGCACGAGATCCAGAGTGATTTCCCAGCCGGTAGGAATCTCAGCGGAGCGAGATAGGCCCGACCCCAGTAGAACAGCGAAGACACCTTTGTTCTCGTAGACGGAAAACGCAAGTTGGGTGATGGGATCGTTTTGGAGCAATGTCATTGATCTTCAGTCTTCGTCAAGATTGCAAGCTCCTGGCGCACCTGCGCCAGCAACTCATCGGCCTTGCGCAGATTGTCGCCCGCATAGGCCAATGTCAGCAGCGTCAGCGGATGGATTTCCATGACCTCGCATAGCTCGGCCAGCTTGTTCAAGGTGGGACTTTTCAGGTCGCGCTCCAGCGAACTCATGTAGGTACGGCTGGACACATCCGAGAAGGCTTCCTGGCTCAGTCCACGCGCCTTCCTGATGGTCTTCAACGCCTCCGACAATGTGTGTTTCGCTGCCAACCTTGGATCTCCCCGAAATCCAAGATGACAGTTGATTGCGCCTTATAGAGCTACAATCTATAGTGTTCATTACTGACCGATTATCGCTCTTGTGCTTTTATGGCAATCCGTATTCACGGCTTCCGACGCAAGCGCAAAACCGCATCCGTGGTTTTCCTCAAACCCGTCGATCCGGTTCTACGCTTTCACGCTTTGGCGGATTTGTGCAGCAAGAAGGGATTGCCATGAACCGACTCATCACCGAAGACGAGCGCAGGCAGTTGCTGGCCCACGGCCAATCCCGGGCCGCTGGCCAAGCCATCGACCCGCTGCCCGTGGTGCGGCTGTTCACGCCGGATGCCCATGCCACCTGGTTGCTGGCTGCACTTGACCCGGCCGATGGCGATACGGCCCACGGCCTGATCGACCTCGGGATCAGCATGCCCGAGCTGGGAACGGTGAAGCTCTCCGACCTCGCTGCCATCGTTGGGCCCCGCCAGCAGCCGGTGATGCGGGATCGGTATTTCCAGGCGGTGCGGCCTCTGTCGGAATACCTGCGGCTGGCGCAGAAGAACGGTTCCGTCGTCGATTGAAACGTTCGCGCGTCAGCCAAGTGGGGCGCATTCAGACTATTTCAGTCTGGCTCCAGACTCACCACGTCTCAATCAGCACTCTTGCGCGCAGGCCCTGTACTTGTGCTGGAAACAGTCACGATCTTTCATGCAGCTTGCGGCACGGTATCTGATGCCGCGCGATGTTTTGGAATTGCGCGGTCGTCGTATTCGGACGAATTTCGCAATACACCGGAGCCCATCGGTCTTGACACCCAATGTTACAGCCCAACCCGATTGTGATGGCAGCTGATCGTCTGCGATAGCCCCGGGTTGAACGCCCGTGACGACGTTCCTGATCTTCGACAGGAGCTTGGCGATCATGGGCAACCCTCACCATCTCGCGCACTGGTATCCGACCGCTGCCTACCTCTACATCCTGGGCCTGGATGCACTCGCGCTGGCCTGGGAGTACCTGCGCAGGCATCCCGATTACCGGCTCGACTGGCTGCGCCGTGCGCGCCGCCCCGATGCTGCGCAGCGCTGGGGCCTGCGCCTGCTGGAAGACCCGGCCCTGGATGCGCGCGAGGCGTATCCGGCCTGGGTACCCGGCCACGATGCCGTGGTGCAGCTCTATCCGGACGCTGATCCGCCGCAGGGTGCCACCACCTTCGCGTTCTGGCGCATCCCCGGCCACAAGCAACTGCTGCACGACGGCAAGGGGCTGATGCTGATCGCGCGAAGCCCCGGCCATTGGCAGCGCTTCGTACTGGCGCCCGGCCTGGAAGACGGCATGGCCGTGGCCCATGCCTATCGCGGTCGCGGCGTCACGCATGCGCCCGACACGCCGGCGCCAATGGCCCGGCCCAGGCCGCCCCCCGCTGCGCTGCTGGAACTGCACACCTTGCAGGCGCTGGACGCGACCCTGGCGGGCGCGTCCTCACGCGACGTCGCCGAAGGGCTGTTCGGCGCCGATGCCGTGGTCGATTGGTACAGCGACGGCGGCCTGCGCTCGAAGGTGCGCCGCCTGGCACGGCGTGGCGATGCGCTGATGCGCGGCGGCTACCGCCGCCTAGCACAACTGTCCCCGCTTGAGAAGGGTCGTTTTGAAGGCGACGCAAAACGGCCCTGAGCAAAAGGGCCGCATTTTCTGAGACTGCCTCCATCCGGTTGCGCTGTGTGGCCGGGCGTTTTCAACCGATGGAGGTTCACACCATGCGTCCCGCTCCCTTGCGGCCTGCCGCCACTGTCTCGACCACTGCCGCTGCGCAGCCGCAGCGTTACCTCACCAACGACGAAGCCGCCGACTACTTGCGCCTGTCGCCGCGCACGCTGGAGAAGCAGCGCGTGATCGGCGGCGGCCCGCGCTTTCGCAAGTTCGGCCGGCGCGTCATGTACGCCGTGGCCGACCTCGATGCCTGGGCCGCCGATCGCAGTTTCGAGACGACTTCGGACCCCGAGTATGCCGAGCACCACTCGGCCGACAGCCGTGCGCGCTGATCGGCGGCGCGCGGCAGGCCATCGCCATGTCCAGCCCGGCGCTGCCCATGCGGCAGCGGCCATTGCAGGAGCGCGAACAGCTCGACCTGTTCCGCGCTTTGCCCGGCGACATGGCGCCGCGCGACAGCCAGGACTTGATGGCCTATCCGTTCTTCTCGCTCGGCAAGTCCAAGCGGGTCAAGCCCATCGACTTCCGCGCGGGCAACGTGACGATCTGCGTGGAAGGCACGCAGGAGCACGGCATCGCCACGATTTGGGATGCGGACGTGCTGATATGGGCGGCCTCGCAGATCGTGGAGGCGAAGGATGCGGGCCTGCGCCCGTCGCGGCTGATGCGCGCCACGCCCTACGAAATCCTGCGCTTCATCGGGCGCGGCAAGTCGCTGCGCGACTACCAGCGCCTCAAGGCCGCACTCGACCGCCTGCAATCGACCACGGTGGCCACGTCCATCCGCGAGACGACCGGGCGGCGCCTGCACCGCTTCTCGTGGATCAACGAATGGAAGGAACTGGCCGATGTCAGCGGCACGCCGCTGGGCATCGAGCTGATCCTGCCGGACTGGTTCTATGCGGGCGTGATGGATGCGGCCCTGGTGCTGACCATCGACCCGGCGTATTTCCGGCTCACGGGCGGCATCGAGCGGTGGCTGTACCGCCTGGTGCGCAAGCACGGCGGCAAGCAAGCATACGGCTGGCAATTCGACTTCCGCTACCTGCACCAGAAATCGGGGAGTACCGCGAAGCCCTACGACTTCGCCTGCGACCTGCGCGCCCTGGTCGCGCGGCAGTCGCTGCCCGGTTACATCCTGGGCATCGAGCGGATGCCCGACAACGGCATGGAGCTGCTGACGTTCCGGCCCGTGCCGCAGACGGCACGGGGATAACTCCGGGAGAGCCTGTGAATGGCGTCGTGCTATCAGGCGTGCGGGGTATCGTGCTATCAGGCGTGGAACTATCGTGCTATCAGGCGTGCCGATCGTCCGCAAACCCGCGCAAGTATTGGGTTTGCGCGCCCTCTAACTTCCCTAACTTAATTTCTCTAACTTTTAGTAGGGAAGCGCCGCTGCGGTGGACAACCACCACGCGGTCACAAGCACAGCAGCAAAAGCCCTGCTTTCCAGCATGGATGGCCAGGCCGTGATCGTCGCTTTGCTCAACCAGAAAGGCGGTGTAGGCAAGACCACGCTCGCCACCCACATCGCCGGCGAGCTGGCGATGCGCGGCCAGCATGTCGTTCTGCTGGACGCCGACCCGCAAGGCTCATCGTTGGACTGGACGCAGCGCAGAAGCCAGCAAGGCTTGCCACGGCTGTTCAGCGCCGTGGGCCTCGCCCGCGAAACGCTGCATCAGGAAGCACCAGAACTCGCCAGGCGGGCCGATCACGTTGTTATCGACGGGCCGCCGAGGATCGCCGCCTTGGCGCGCTCCGCGCTGCTGGCGGCCGAGCGCGTGCTGATCCCGGTGCAGCCCAGCCCTTACGACCTGTGGGCCAGCGCCGAGATGGTGGCGCTGATCCGTGAGGCGCAGGTGTTTCGGCCTGCGCTGCGTGCGGCCTTCGTCATCAATCGGCGCGTCAGTACCACGGTGATCGGGCGCGAAGCGCGCGGCGCGCTGGCCGAGCAGCCGCTTCCTGCGCTGTGCGCGGAAGTGCATCAGCGCATCGTGTTCGCCGACAGCGTGGCCGCTGGCCGGCTTGCACGCGAGACGGCGCCCAACAGCACCGCCGCGCGCGAAATCACCGCGCTGGTGGACGAACTGCTGCGGTGGCCGGCATGACAGCGAAGCGGCCACCGAACAGCAAACGCACGGCAAAGCGTGTCGGCATCGGCGCGCGTCCGCCGGCGAATCCGCACGCTGAAGCGTGGATTCGCCAGGGCGACGCTGATGCGCTGGGCAAGGGTGACCTCTACACGGCCCGCCTGACTCTCGACATCACGCCCGCCATGCGGGCGCGCATCAAGGTTTCCGCCTTCACGCAAGGCGTGACCGTGGCCGACCTGCTGCGCGGCCTGCTGGAGCGCGAGTTTCCAGAACACAGCAGGGAGAACACCCCATGATTGCATCCGCTTCGTCTGCCCCCACGCCTGTTGCCTTCGCGGCTACGGCTGCGCTCGCAGCACCTTCTGGCCAGCCTGCCAGCGCGCCATTGACGCGCGTGGCGCTGGCCTACATCGAACCACGCTTCAAGCTCTACTTGCGCTTCGGCGAACCCGCGCGCACGCTCCAGCTCGACCGTTGGCGGCGCTGCGCGGTGTTCTTGCCGGGCGCGGTGTTCTGCCGCGTCCGCTGGCAGGCCAACGACTACGGCACGATTCGCTGGCAGCTCATGGTGATGCAGGCTTGCACGCCACTCGATGCGGCACAGCGCATCCCCGGCGTGCAGCCGGGCGCGCGCCTACTGCTGCACGCCGAGGGCGAGAACCAGGTGCGCGCCGTGCTGGAGCGCATCGACGCCATCGAGGCGCTGGGCATCGCGCCGGTCGGTGCCTCACCCGCGTACTGGCGCACGCTCGCCAACCGGCTCGCTGCGCGCCTGCCGCTGCCCGAATACACCGCCGAGCGACACGCCGCCTGGCTGGCCGGGAGGGCGCTGTCATGACCGCTGTTTCGACTGCTGGCACCGCACCGCGTCCTCGCTCGCCCCGCGCACGTTTGCGCGCTCGCCTCGTGCTGGCGGGTCTGTCCACCTGCGGCCTCACTGCGCTGGCGTGGGTCTCCTTCGTGCAGCCGCTGCCGCGCCTGATCTACAACCCGTCCGACAGCGTGGCGGTCGGCTGGTATCGCGTTGATCCGCAGGGCCACGGCACCGACTCGCTGCCACGTCCTTTGTCCGTGGACAGCATCGTCCTGACCGTTTTGCCGCCAGACGCCGTCGCGCTGGCCGCGCAGCGCGGCTACCTGCCTGCGCGCGTGCCGCTGCTCAAGCGCGTGGGTGCCGTCGCGCCGCAGGAGGTGTGCACCGCTGGCGGTGTCGTCCGCATCGACGGTGTGACTTCGGCCGCCGTGCTGCCCGCTGACCGCTGGGGCCGGCCGCTGCCATCCTGGCAGCAGTGCCGCCGCCTTCGGCCTGGCGAGTTGTTCCTGCTCAGTGTGACCAACCCGGCGTCGTTCGACAGCCGGTATTTCGGGCCGGTCAGCGTGTCCGCCGTGATCGGCGTTGCGCGCCCGGTCTGGCTGGAGTCGCACCCATGATGGCTGCCGATTCGCTACGCATCATCGTGCTATCGGGCGTGTCGTTCTGCTGGCCGTCGCCGTGCCGTCGCGCGTGCAGTGCGGGTGCATTCGCACCGCACTTCGCGCTGCCTCCGGCGCAGCCGTCCAACGTGCAGGCGTCTTGCCTCGAACGCGCCCGGCCTGCGGCCCTCATCGCGCTGGTTCGCGCGTTCGCCGGCGCGCTGGCTGCTCGCGCAGCAGCGCCGCCGGGCCGCCGCTGTCCGGAGCGCCAGCGAGGGGCAAAGGCGGAAGGCAAGACAAAAGGACGCGGCACCGGGCCGCGTCGAAAGCCTGTCTGCACGTGGGGGTGGCGCGGCACGGAGCGGCTTTGCCGCCGTGCCGCTTGGGGCGCGAAGCCCGCGCCGATGCAGTCATGTCCACGTGCTTCGCACGCCCGGACACGCCAGAGCTTGCAGGGAGCGCAGCCATGACCGACCGCCGCGATGACGATTTCCGCATCCGCCCCAGCGCCCCGAAGAACCGGGGCCAGGGCTTCGTTTCCAAGGTGCTCAAGCAGGCAGGAAAGGCCAGCAGCGGCAAGTCGGCGGTGCGCCGTCCTGGCGGCAGTGGCAAGGGCGCCGGCATCGGCCAGCGGCCCGGCTCGCGGCTGGGACGCGGCCACACGGCGGCGCGCTTCGCGGGCGCGAAGCTCACGCCCATGTCGCGGCGCGTGACCATCAAGACGTTGCTGGTCAACCAGCAACGGGCCAGCCCGCAATCACTCGCCAAGCACCTGCGCTACATCGAGCGCGACGGCGTGGGCCGCGATGGCGAGCCGGGCCAAGCCTACGGGCCGCTGACCGATGCCGCCGACCTCGACGCCTTCAAGGAACGCTGCGCCGACGATCGGCACCATTTCCGCTTCATCCTCTCGCCGGAGGACGGCGCGGAGCTGGAAGACCTGCGCACCTACACGCGGCACCTGATGGGCCGCATGGAAGCCGACCTGGGCACGGGCCTCGATTGGGTAGCCGTCAACCACTGGAACACCGACAACCCGCATACGCACATCGTCGTGCGCGGGCGCGACGACACCGGCAAAGACCTCATCATCGCGGGCGACTACATCGCCGACGGGTTCCGCCATCGTGCCGCCGAACTGGCGACCGAACGGCTGGGGCCGCGCACCGAACTGGAGATCCAGCAGACCTTGCGACGCGAGGTGGATCAGGAGCGGTGGACGAGCCTGGATCGCACCTTGAAGCGCGAGGCCGGCGATGATGGCCTGGTGCATGTCGAACGGCTCAATGAACCCCGACTGCAACGCCAGCGCTTGCTGCTGATCGGCCGCCTGCAACGCTTGCAGCGCCTGGGCCTGGCTGACGAGATGCAGCCGGGCACCTGGGCTGTCCATGCCGATGCCGAAAAGACCCTGCGCGCCCTGGGCGAGCGTGGCGACATCATCCGCACCATGCAGCGGGCCATGCGCGGCGAGCCGCGCGAGCTGGCGGTGTTCGAGCCGGGCCAAGATGCTGATGGAGGTGGCCGAACCATTCTCGGCCGCGTGGCAGCGAAGGGGCTGGCCGACGAGCTGCGCGACCGGGGCTATCTGGTCATCGACGGCGTGGACGGCAAGGCCCACTACGTCGCGCTCAACGCACACGATGAACTGGCGAACTATCCGGCCGGCGCCGTAGTGGAGGTGAAGGGATCGGCCGACGTGCGCGCGGCCGACAGGAACATCACCGCACTGGCGAGCGGCGGTCTATACCGCACCGACCATCACCTGGCCGTCGCGCAGGGTCAGGCCGTGCCGGGCCGTGATCCGCAGGAAGTCGTCGCGGCCCACATCCGCCGACTCGAAGCCCTGCGCCGCGCCGGCATCGTGGAGCGCGTGGCCGAAGGGCTATGGAAGGTGCCGGACGATCTGCCCGAGCGTGGCCATCAGTACGACGCGCAGCGCCTGGGCGGCGTGGCTGTAGAGCTGAAATCGCACCTGCCCATCGAGCGGCAGGCGCGCGTGATCGGGGCCACCTGGCTCGACCAGCAGTTGATCGGCGGCGGCTCGGGCCTGGGGGACCTGGGCTTTGGCGGCGAGGTCAAGGAGGCATTGCAGAAACGCGCCGACTTCCTTGCCGAACAGGGGCTGGCCGAGCGGCGCGGGCAGCGCGTGATCCTCGCCCGAAACCTGCTGGGCACGCTGCGCAGCCGCGAGCTGGCGCAGGCCGCCAAGGACATCGCCGCCGAAACCGGCCTGGAGCACCGCCCGGTGGCCGACGGCCAGCGCGTGGCCGGCATCTACCGCCGCAGCCTCATGCTCGCCAGCGGTCGGTATGCGATGCTGGACGACGGCATGGGCTTCAGCCTGGTACCGTGGAGGCCAGTGATCGAGCAGCGGTTGGGGCAGCCGCTTGCGGCGACAGTGCGTGGCGGAACGACCTCATGGGAAATCGGGCGTCGGCTTGGGGTTTCTTTGGGCTAGTCACTTGAGGCTATGTGCCCCATGAACATGGCCCCTGCGCGTCGCCGGTTCGTGCAGATGGCGCGATGCTGAGGACAGCTCGGTCAAGATGCCGCACTGGCTGGCCTGCTGGGATTCACGGCAGCGTTCCCGCAAGGTCTTGAGCTGTCGTTCCAACGCTTTCAATTCCTTGATGCGGGTAGCCACATGGTCGATGTGCTCGTCGAGCAGGTCGTTCACCTGGGCGCAGTTCTCGTGCGGTGCATCCTTGAAGCGCAACAGAACCCGGATTTCATCCAGCGTCATGTCCAACCCCCGGCAGTGCCGGATGAAGGACAGCCGGTCAACGTGTTCTTCTGCGTACATGCGGTAGTTGCCATCCGTACGGGCCGTTTCGGGTAGCAAGCCTTCACGCTCGTAGTACCGGATCGTCTCTACCTGGGTATGTGCGGCCTTAGCCAGTTCGCCGATTTTCATGAGTTCATCTTCAGCGGTCGCGGGTTTTTCTCCAAGGCTCATTGTAGGCGCTTGACTCTGTAGTGGGTACAGGGTTTCCAATCTGACTGAAAAGGAGAATTTCATGAACTCTGCCCACCAACGCCAACACGCCGACGCTGCCTGCTGCGGGAGTGGCTGTGCAACAGTGCCTGTGGCGCCCGAGCCAACAGCGTCTGATGCAACGACTATTGGGCCGCAACGCTTTCGCATAGAAAACATGGACTGTGCCTCAGAGGAGTCGGAAATCCGCCGGGCGCTGGAAGGCATGGCGGGGATTCGCAGCCTGCGATTCAACCTGGGGGATCGAGAGCTTGCCATTGCCGCCGATGACCACGCGCTGCCCGAGGCCCTAGAAGCGATCCGCAAAGCGGGTTTCAAGCCAGAACCCCTCGGCGCGAAGAATGTCCAGCGCTTCCGCATTGCGAATATGGACTGTGCCTCGGAGGAGTCGGAAATCCGCCGGGCGTTGGACGGCATGGCGGGAATTCGTAGCCTGCAATTCAATCTGGGCGAACGCGAGTTGGCCATTGCCGCCGATGATCCTGTCTTGCAGCAGGCGCTAGACGCAATCCGCAAGGCAGGCTTCAAGCCGGAACCTCTTGGCGACACAGGCTCGTCGGCTGCTGCGGTTGCCTCGCCAACGGGCTTCTGGACGACATGGGGCAAGTCGCTGGGCGCCCTGGGGTTGGCTGTGGCGGCCGAGGGCTTGGCATTCGCCTTTCCAGACAGCGTACCTGTCAAGGCGCTGGGAATGGCGCTGGCCGCGGCGGCCATCGCGCTGTCGGGTTTCTCGGTTTACGGCAAGGGGCTGGCTGCACTGCGGCAGGGCCGCTTGAACATCAATGCCCTGATGACCGTGGCCGTGACCGGCGCTTTCCTGATCGGCCAGTGGCCCGAAGCGGCGATGGTGATGGCCCTATATGCGATTGCGGAAGCCATCGAGGCCCGCGCCGTGGATCGGGCGCGCGGCGCCATCAAGAGCCTGCTGGCGCTCGCGCCGGAGCAAGCTGAAGTGCGTCAAGACGATGGCAATTGGGTGCGCATGGGAGTCAAGGAAGTCACTGTGGGCATGACCGTGCGTATTCGCCCTGGCGAGCGCGTTCCGCTGGATGGCATCGTGAGCCTAGGTCAGAGCGCTATTGACCAGTCCCCCGTGACCGGCGAAAGCTTGCCGGTGGACAAGAGCCCCGGCGATGAAGTCTTCGCCGGCACCGTCAATCAGGCTGCGGCGTTGGAAATCCGTGTCACGGCCCCCGCGTCCGACAGCACGCTGGCGCGCATCATCCACGCCGTTGAGCAGGCCCAGTCTTCCCGTGCGCCCACGCAGCGTTTCGTGGATCGCTTTGCCGCCGTCTACACGCCTGCGGTGTTCGTCCTGGCCGTTGCCGTTGCGTTGTTGGCGCCCTGGCTCATGGGGCTGACCTGGATGCAGGCCGCCTACAAGGCCCTGGTGCTGCTGGTCATCGCCTGCCCTTGCGCCTTGGTGATTTCCACGCCCGTCACCGTCGTCAGCGGTTTGGCCGCTGGGGCGCGGCGAGGCATCCTGATCAAAGGTGGTGTGTACCTGGAAGAGGCGCGCAAGATCAAGGCCGTGGCGCTGGACAAGACCGGCACCATCACCGAAGGCAAGCCCAAGCTGGTGGCCTTCGAGCCCGTGGACACAGGACTCGGCCAACAAGCCCTGGAGGGGCTGGCCAAGAGCCTCGCAGCGCGGTCGGATCATCCAGTGTCCAAGGCCATCGCAGATGGCGTGTCGTCCGCCACGCAAGAAGTGGATGAGTTTCAGGCTGTTGCCGGGCGCGGCGTGCAGGGGGTGATCGACGGCCATACCTATGTGCTGGCTAACCACCGCTGGATTGAAGAGCGCGGGCAGTGTTCGGCTGACCTCGAAGCCCGCCTTGCAGTGCATGAGCAAGCTGGCCGCACCGTCACGTTGTTGGCCAGCAGCGAACGGGTCATGGCCATCTGTGCAGTAGCCGACACCATCAAATCCTCATCCGCGCAGGCCGTGGCCGACCTGAAGGCATTGGGCGTGACGCCGGTGATGTTGACGGGCGATAACCTGGCGACGGCGCAAACCGTCGGCACCCAGGCGGGCATCGCCGAGGTGCGTGGCAACCTGCTGCCCGAGGACAAGTTGCAGGCCATCGGCGAGCTTCAGCAGCGCATGGGCGTCACGGCGATGACCGGCGACGGCATCAACGACGCCCCCGCGCTGGCGAAGGCTGACATCGGCTTCGCTATGGGCGGCGCGGGCACCCACACCGCGATGGAGGCCGCCGACGTGGTGGTCATGAACGACGACCTACGCCGCCTGCCCGAAACGATCCGGCTGTCCAGGCGCACCCACGCCGTGCTATGGCAGAACATCGCGCTCGCGCTGGGCATCAAGCTAGTGTTCCTGCTGCTGGCGATCTTCGACGATGCCTCCATGTGGATGGCCGTGTTCGCCGACATGGGGGCGAGCTTGCTGGTGGTCTTCAACGGGCTGAGGCTGCTCAGGCAGCAGGCGGGTCAGTAAAACCGAATATGGAGTGTTGAAAATGGGAATCCTGGATCGAATTTTTGGTGGGCATGGCGGCGGCCACGGCGGGGGGCATGGCGGCTCCCACGGGCATGGCAGTAGCCATGGCCACGGTGGCCCCAGCAGTCACGACTGGGGGCGCAATCCGGCGCCTTCGGCCAGCGGCATCACTTGCCCGCAATGCAAAGCGATCAATCCGAACGGCGCTCGCTTTTGCGGCCAGTGCGGGACATCGCTGGTGCCAGCGTCGTGCACGAAGTGCAGTAGCGTCATTCCGATCGGCGCGAAATTCTGTGCTC
>Ga0209608_1001622_pt1 | contig 18038 bp, 13 predicted proteins | sample AD_UKC130_MetaG_FD_184428 | JGI IMG/M metagenome (GOLD analysis project Ga0209608, IMG submission 184428) | Active sludge microbial communities of municipal wastewater-treating anaerobic digesters from Canada - AD_UKC130_MetaG (SPAdes) (version 2) | ecosystem: Engineered > Bioreactor > Anaerobic... | reverse complement strand
AAACCGGAAAAGACCTTGATCCCAAAGAAACACCGCGGTTTGCCCTTGGTAAGGGTTTCGCGGTGGCCACGGTCTCAGGCATTCTCAGCGCCTGCTTCGCCTTTGGCCTGGCTGCGGGGAAGCCTATCGCCCAAACTGCCCACAATCTCGGGGCTGCCGAAGTCTTCTCGAACAACGCCAGTCTTGTGGTCATCCTCGTAGGTGGACTGATCAGCAATGCGGTGTGGTGTTTGATGCTGAATGTGAAAAACCGAACATTTGGCGATTACGTTTGTGGTCGGTTTTCGGCCCAGTTGTTCAATTACGGACTGGCCCTCCTGGGAGGAATTGTCTGGTACCTTCAATTCTTCTTTTACGGAATGGGAACGACCAAGCTCGGGCCGCAATACGACTTCTCCAGTTGGTCGATTCACATGGCTTTTATCATCGTCTTTTCCAATCTGTGGGGGATTGTGTTTAAGGAATGGCACCATGCCCGTTTCATAACGAAGATTCTCGTGTTTTCCGCAATAGTGGTGTTGATCGCTTCAACAGGTATCATTGGATATGGGAATTACCTCGATCTGCTGCTGAGGAAGAGCGCGGTTTCCACGTAAAGACCTTGGGGTTCATCCGGCCAATCGCGAGGCCTGGGGGAAGTTTCTGCCAAATGTGGTTGAGCAGGGGGTAAGGAAGAACCAAGACAAATGGGGGCACACTTGTACGAGATCAAACGGTAGCGGTGTTCCGGATGGCTTGAGCGAAAGTCTTGAGACAATGTTGTGGGAGGCTACGTCATGAGCCGAATAGCTGCTTTGACGTCTCTGTTGTGCATTGCGTTTTGCATCACAGGGTCGAGAAATGTTTTTGCATTGGAGGAGACAGGGCTTCAACCCTATTCTGTGACGTGGGAAGGATTGGAGGGAAGCCTGATCGACCTGTCATTTCTTCTGGAAAAGCCGGCGGGGAAGCAGGGGTTTATCACAATTCGAGATGGTCACTTCGCGAAGCCTGATGGCCAACGCATTCGCTTTTGGGGAGTCAATGTCTCGGGGAGGGGCTGTATTCCTCCTAAGGAACACGCGCCCATTATTGCGGAACGGTTGTCGCGGTGGGGCGTCAATTGTGTGCGATTTCATTTCTTCGACCGTCCGGCGCCCAATGGGATCATTAACGCATCGCGGGATGACACGCGGGAACTTGATCCCGAACAGCTCGATCGTCTGGACTACTTTGTGGCCCAGCTAAAGGAGCGGGGCATTTACACAGACCTCAATCTAAATGTCGCGCGGTCTTACAAGCCAGGGGATGGGGTTCGGGACTACGAGTACCTCGGCTTTGCCAAGGCGCTCACATATTTCGATTCCCGATTGCTCGAATTGCAGCGGGAGTATGCCCGGCAGTTATTGACCCACCGCAATCCCTACACTGGTCATGAATACCGTGAGGAACCCGCGGTGGCTCTAGTGGAACTGGTTAACGAAAACTCCCTGATTGAGGCCTGGATGGATGGCCGTCTCCGTGGTACCAACACGCGCAAGAACCCGGGAACGTGGACGGACATTACGGCCAGTTACGCCGAAGACCTGACCCGCCTATACAACCAATGGCTTCAAGAGAACGTTTCGCAGGAAGTGCGTCAAAAAATCGCAAAGGAGGCTGGTGTCCAGGAGGGCCAACTTATACCACGTCTAAGTCCCGATCAATTTGCCAACGCCTCACCGGAACGCTTCCATACCGAAGCCCGTTTCTATATGGACGTCGAGCGGCAATACTTCGTGGCCATGAGGAAGTTTTTACGAGAGGAACTGGGCGTCAAGCAGTTGATCATCGGAAATAGTGATCATGGCCATGGGCATTCGGGCTACCCCATTGTGGTGGGGACTTCCCTCTTGGACGTGGTGGACGGGCACGTGTACTGGCAGCACCCGTCGTATATCCGTGATCCCCAGACGGGACGAAATATTGGGTTCCGTATTCCGAATACACCAATGGTGCTTGATCCCGAGCACTCGACGGTGGTTCAACTGGCCCGAACACCCGTGATGGGTAAACCTTACACCGTTTCAGAGGTTAATCATCCGTTTCCCAATCAGTATGCTTGTGAAGGAATTCCGATTTTGGCAGCCTACGCAGCCTTTCAGGATTGGGATGGCATTTTTTGGTACACGCTGGCTCATTCGGAAGTCGTGGGGACCGAGCCTCGGGTAGGGGGACATTTTGATTTGGCATTTGATCCCGTGAAGATGTGTCAGTTGCCGGTTGGGGCATTGGCGTTTTTGCGGGGTGACGTCCAACCGGCGAAGAAGATGATCGCTCGAACCTACACCCTTGAGCAGGTCAGGGAGAGTATCCGTCTTCCCAAACGAAGCGACCTCTGGCCGTTCTTTACGCCGGGATTTCCCCAAACGCTTCCCCTGAAACACGCGGTGCGGGTCGCGTCCTTTGATGGGCCAGCGACAGCCAGTTTTCCCGAAATCAACGAGAATCCTTTGACCTCGGACACCGGGGAATTATCGTGGTGGTTAGGAAAGGATAAGACAGGCTGTGTTGTCGTCAATTCTCCGCGATGGCAGGCCGTCATCGGTCATTGCCGAGGTGTGTCCCAGGGTACCGATCATTTGCGGCTTAACGTGACGAACGCATTTTGTGCCATTACTCTGGCATCGGTGGATGAAAAGCCCATTGCCGATGCCGAGCGGCTGCTTCTGACCGCTTGCTCGCAGGTTGGTAATCGGGGGCAGAGATGGAATGCAGACAAGACATCTTTAGAGGATTGGGGTCAGTCACCTACAGTTATCGAACCAGTCACAGGCACGCTGACCCTAATGGGTGTTGTTGCCAAACGAGTGAGTGTCCAACCGTTGGACGCCCAAGGCCGACCCATTGGCGGTCCCGTCGCTGCCGATAAGGGTGACGGTGGGTGGCTGATCCCGTTAGGAAAAGTCGTCACGACATGGTATATGCTGAATGTTGAAAGGAATTGAAAAAAGTTCTTTCCCGAGACAAGTCGAAAGCAGCGGGATGTGATGAGTTTCGTCATAGCGAGGGTTTTTTGCCATCGCCTCGTCTGTCAGCCTGAGTAAGAGAAAACACCATGGAGACCATTCGTGACATTCTCCGCGCGTGTTTCGTTTATGTGCTGTATCCCGCCGTTGTTCTGGGACTTTTTGTGTACCTTATCGCCCTGCTCATTTTTCTTGTCAAGCGGGCAAAGTCCACCTCTGGAGCGATCCGCCGCGCCGTGGGGAGCGTTCTGCCGGTGGTGATTCTCGTCTTTCTGGTATCGACAGGCACCGACTCGCAGGACTGGTTGCGCCAACAATTGACCAATTTGGACACAAGGCACCGGATTGTGCTTGGCGTTGTGGCAGCGCTTATCCTTATGGAAACTGGCAAACAGTTGGGACGCACCGATGCCAATTCGGCGGTGGCGGCCTATGCCTTTTTTGTCTCGTGTTTGCTGGCCATCCTGCTATGGGTCCTGATGGGTGGACTGTTGATCGAGCTCAATTGGGCCCTTTTCGCTTTTATTTTGACAGGTGGACTGCACATTATGTTTCGGGGGTTGCCAGGTTGGTTTGACACCCCCGGAAAGTAACGTTCGCGGCGAGACCGGCTTTTACCTCGTGTAGTGTGAAAATTACGAGGTGGGAAAGACATTGGCGGCACGGCGGCTGTTGATCAATCGGTCACTGACCTTGATCATGGGCCAAGCCGGCCTGCCGGCGAATCTCGAGATTGATGGCCGTCCAGTCCCAATCCCCATAACCTTGTGCAACGGCCGTCAAATAACGATCCCGCAAAAGACTCAAGATCGGCATTGGGGTTCGTGACTCTGTGGCCGATTGCAACGAGAGTTGGATATCCTTGAGTCCCAATTGGAGGCGAAAGAGGGGTTCGCGGAACTGACCGCTCAAGAGATGTCGGCCATAGCCTTTGTAAATAAAGCAATCGAAGAGGAATTCCGTGATGGTCTCGTAGAATGTTTGCGGTGATAGGCCATTTTTCTCTACAAACGCAAAAGCCTCACCCAGCGATTCCACGACGGTGGCAATGAGGAAATTCGAGGCCAACTTCGCCACGTGGGCAGCTTCAGCGGACTCCCCTAACTCGAGGACCTGGCGGCAAATCGGTACCAGCAGGGGTTTCACGCGTTCCCGCGCCTTGGTGGGGCCGGAAAGGTAGAATGTCTGCCGACGTAGGGCAACAGTGTCGGGACGACCCATCACGGGTGCCGCCACATAGACGCCACCGTGCTGCTTGTGCCGCTCGGCAAGAAGCCGCGCCATCTTCGGAGAAATCGTGCTCATGGAAACGTGAACGCCGTCTGACCCCAATCGCCGGAAGATCTCCAGATCGCTGAAGATCTGATCGAGCGATGGGTCGTCAGAGACGCAGGACATGACGATGCCCGACGGAACAACGGCATCGGCGGGCGTGGGGGCCTCGACGGCGCCTTTTTCGAGCAGTGGGAGAATCTTCTCACGGGTTCGGTTGTAAACGCGTACCCGATACCCAAGGGCTAGCCAATTTTCGACCATGGCACGCCCCATTTGCCCGATGCCAATAAAACCGAATTCCCGGTCGGTGGCCTGTGTCTGCGTCATTTGCCGACCCTCCAAGATTACCTATTCACAAAACCGCCTTACATGCGCTGCGCACATATCTGCAATGATAACAGTAAAAGGGGAGAAGTCGGAGGGACACGGGTTATGGCGGAGAAGACACTGAATACAGCATAGAACCTATCCCACTGCCTCCCCTCGCCCGTTCGGTGGGAGAGGGGTCGGGGGAGAGGGTGGCTCGAACCGCTGCTGGTTTTCTCGATCGACTCCGACGATGGCTTGCCCTCACCCCAACCCTCTCCCAGAGGGAGAGGGAGTTTTGGGATAGACTCACACTAGGAATTAAGACAACCGTACAACTTCAAGCCGGCGCGGTGAGAATGCCCAATAGCCGGCTATAAGTGTCCGATCAATCCTTTTGTGCGCGGTTGCCCGAGAAGAGAATAATGCGTGTCAATTCGGGTGGGCAAAAATATCGGACGGGGAATTCCCCCGCCAGGCCCCGTGTGACGTACATCGCCGTTGGCCGTCGGTAATGAAGTCCGTGTGCATAGCGGATGCCTCCCGCACTTGGGACGATGATTGGACCCAGCCAGGGCAGGCAAATCTGCCCGCCGTGGGTATGGCCAGCCAACATTAAATCAACCCCTTGACGCACTGCCCAGGAGAATTGGTCCGGCGTATGAGCTAAGAGTAATCGTAAAGGGGGGTGACGGTCTCCGTTGACCGCCGCGGAATAATCAGGTGCCGGTCCCAACCAGGGAAGCTCATTTCCCGCGATAAGAAATGCAATACCATCCACCGGAAGGCGAACCACGCGTCCGCCTACGTCGGTTAACCCGGCCTGCGAGAGGGCGGTGCGAACCGCCAAGGGACCGGCCCGCAGGTCGTGATTCCCTAGCACGAAGAAAACACCATGTTGTGCCCGCAGCTCCGACAAGACAGTGGCCGCATCGCCGATGCAGTCAGAACGATCAACAATGTCGCCAGTCACGAAGATCAGGTCCGGTTGTAGCTTATTCGTGTGTTCAACGACTTGATGGTAATAATCCAAGCCAATCTTGCCTGTGAAATGCAAGTCGGAAAGAAGAAGAATCGTCATTCCTTCGAGGTGCTTGGGAAGACGGGCTAGACGGACACCGACATCGACCTGTTCGCACATGAGCGATTCGTTTCCCGGCAGACGCAAAAGGAAGTGGTGATCCTTGTGGTTCGAAAAGCGAACCACTGGGGACCGGTCTGCTTGGGAATCTCGAGGTTCTCCTGTCCTACCCCGCGACTGGTGATTTCTTTCTGGAAAAAAGGATGGTCGTACTTGGTGCAGGGAACCCACTGTGGGGAGCCAAACAGGAGATTTTCTCTCCTCACCGAGGCTTTGTTGGCCTGCGTGACTAAAAACCTTGCGAGCAGCGACGAAGTTTTTCAAAGAAGGGAGCCACCTTCCCGAGGTGGGTCGTCGCGAGATCTTGCTACGGTCAGGCCGCCAGTTCATGACGGGCCGGCGTGCACCGAAGGCCAATTCTTGAGCCGTGAAATGATGAACTGGCGGTTTTCGCTTGTTCCGCCGCCAAATTCGAGAGATCACAGCGTACGGAAGGGCCAACCAGCACGCCGCTACGTAGGTGTGGGCAGAAATAACTAGTGGTGACAAACCCATAGTGGTCGGCAGGTTTTTGCCTATAGAAAAGACCGGAAACAATGGCAGATCCCTGCGGAGGACCAACACCACAAGGGCCGTTGGGATTGTTGCGCCCAGCGCAACCAAGACCGCCGTGATCCAGCTGCAAATGCCATAGGAGAGGCCCACGCCATGAAGACGGTTCCAAATCGCAGCCCAGATGGTAATGTGCCCTAAGCACATTAGGGCCAAAAGACTGAACGAAAGATAAACCATCCGTTCCCTTGGTTATTTTCTATAACAGACGCGCAACTACTGAAAACGCAGAGTTTGCCGAACGCCAGATCTCGGGAGAAACCTGCAAACCCTGGGCCAGCGAGTGTCAAAACCGCGAAATCTTCATTATACCGAGAAAACCCGATCGCACTACAGCGGTTGTATTCTCCGGAGTTTTCCCAGTTCTCCCAGCCACGGCAAAGATTTACGATAACGCTTGCGAACACACTCGTTTTCAAACGTGGCTTCGTGCGTCGAAATGCAGACCTTGCCCATTTTGCGACTTTGCCATGACTTTCATCTATTGTGCCCTATTTTCACGACCTGGATTGTCCAAAATGCCCCCGGGCCACAAAGACTGGACAGCCTGTTTGCACGGCGTGACGTTGCAAAAATGGATGGTGGTCCAATGTCAAGTTTGGAGGGCCTGCGTGGTCTTCCCGCAGGGCGATCGTTTTCGCCGGATAGGAACAACCCGCGCGGCTTGTTAGAATGACGCGATGCAGCTCAGACTCGGCATCTATCTTCATTGATGGTAGCGTTGGGTTGGCGTGTAACGAAAAGACTGTAAAGGGTGTGGAGACCATTCCCATGGCGATACCAGAACAACGACGAGCGGTCTGGCAGTTGTGGATCGCCTCAGGAGCGGCTGTTGCCGGGCTGACGGTAGTCCTTGCCGCCGTGCGGGATCACCTCTTGCGATCTTGGTTAAGTGTGCCGGAAATTCGCTCGTTCGATCTGGCACTTCAGTATCAGTTTTATCATTCCCTCGGGCTCATCATGTGTGGATTGACCGCAAGAGTCTTGCCGTCTCGCGCAATGAATATCGTGGGGTTTCTGTTCATTCTGGGGATCGTGGGGTTTAGCGGAGGGCTCTATCTTAAGATCGTCATACCGAATCTGACGATCGGATGGATGATTCCGGTCGGAGCGACGCTGTGGGTTATCGCTTGGGTCCTATTTGCAATCCTTGCTGTCATCCAAAGAGGCGAAAACGCATCATAAGACACAGCATCGGCGCATATGGTTCGCACGGTCCCGTAACAAAGCGCATGAACGAAACTTCTTACGTCAAGACTAGAGCTGTTTCCCCGTTTTAGGGCTAGCTCCCGAGGGTTTGTAGGGTAAAATTAATAGTGCGACGACGAGTTGCTTGGAGCACACTCGGGATGGCAAAAGGGAATGGCTCCCCTTACGGGGCTTTTGGGATAACGGAATGAATGTGAGCCCACAAATTACCGTGAGTCTCGGCGCCGCCATCGTGGCAAAGAAAGGGGATGCCTTCTTACATGCGAATAACGTATGGATAAAAGGGTCTTCTTGTCGTGAATTTCCTAAGTTTGAACTTTACCGCGGGTTGAGTTGGGCGCGCGGGAAGATATTGTTACAGCAACTTTTCAGCGGGCTTTTTTGGCACCACGGTCTCGCAGTTTAGCCAATGGAGGTCATCATGGAACTGCGTATCCAAACCCGTCGTGTGAATCTTGACGAGGCCACACGTGAGTTGATCGAGCGTCGCATTGGATTTGCGCTCGACCAGTTTAATGGATGGGTTTCAAGTGTGGATGTCACTCTGGAAGACGTGAACGGACCGCGGGGTGGGGTTGACAAGCAATGCCGCATTTTGGCGTCTTTGCGAGGCGGTAAGCATATCAAGATCGAGGATCAAGATGCTGACTTGATTACTGTGATTAATCGAGCCGCCGACCGACTCAGCCAGGTTGTCGCCCGCGAAATTGATCGCAAGCGTGATCGGAAAGGCGCGGGATGTCCGGAAACAATCATTGAGGAGACCGAGTGATTCTCGCCCACATGGTGCGGGTCGCACTTCATTTGAAGAAACCGCGAGACCGCCTGAGCGACGGGAAATATAGGCCAAAAAGGGGTTGGCAATGATTGTTTCCACTTCACGTGGATGTCCGCGCGTCTTCTCGGCGGTCAACCGATAGGTGACGCGAGGTCAGTCTGAGGATCGTCCAGGTTCAGGAGCGAGGTCCCTGGGTGGAGAAATGACGGTGGATGAGAGATTTACGGTCCGCGTGGCCTCGCCCAAACTCCGGTTCAACGCGGCGCATTTTGTCGCATTTGGCTCAGACTCTTGCGAGCCAATTCATGGACACGACTTCCGCGTAAGCGTGACGATTGAGGGGCAACTCTCGCCCACCGGTTGGATTGTTGATTTTGTTGTCTTGGAAGAGATTCTCCACGGCATCGTCGCTGATTTTGACCACGCCCTTTTGATTCCCGAGGCGTCACCGTGGGTTAAAGTGATCAAAAATGCTGACGTTATCGAGATCACAGTTGGTGCGCGCTCCTGGCGGTTTCCGTCCCAAGATTGTCGCTTTCTGCCCATCCCGAATGTGACAGCCGAACTTTTGACGCAATATATTGGGATGCGCGTTCGAGAGCAGTTGCTGTCCCGGGCCGAAGGCCGCGAGGGCCGTCTGACCACAATGACGGTTGAACTTTCTGAGGCGGAGGGTTGCACGGCCTCTTGGAGTTGTGCCTTGGCCCGAAAGCCTGACCTTCAGGACTCGTGAACATTGGCGTGAAGCTAAAGGACTCGGCAAATGAAGCACTTGAGATAATGTGTTTCGCGACACGTCACCAGGACGGGGTGATCCGGTGCCGCACCACGCTGTTCGAGAATCTGGATGTCGCGTCCTACCTGCTGAGATACCCCAAAAAGGACGTTGAAAAAGTCCTCCCGCGTGACATAACCCGAGCAACTACACGTGACGAGGTAACCTCCAGGGTTCAGCACATCGATTGCCAGCCGGTTCAAATAGTGATAGGCACGAAAGGCTTCGGGAAGCGTGCTTTTGCCGGAGGCGAATTTCGGGGGATCGAGGATCACGACATCGAAGCGCTCTTCCTCTTGGCGAAGTGACTTCAACGTTTGGAATGCGTCGCCGACCTCAAACCGCGTATTTGTCACCCCATTCTGTTGGGCATTGGCACGCGCCATGACGATGGCCTTCTCACTGCTGTCAAAGCCCCAGACTTCCTTGGCTTGACCACATCGTGATGCGACAAGGGAAAAACCACCCGTATAGCAAAACATATCCAAAACGCGTTTTCCCTTGACCAATCGGGCTGCCGCCAATCGGTTGTCTCGCTGGTCGAGATAGAGACCTGTCTTCTGGCCGGACAGCAAATCCACGCCTACATCAAGCCCATGCTCCTGAACGAGGATCGGACCTGGTGGCACGTTGCCCCAGGTTACCGGGCTTTCGAAGGTAATGCCTTCCTGATCGCGAATCTCCATATCCGTACGGGCAATGATGCCTTTGGGGTTGAGCAACTCCTGAAGAATGCCGACGATGGTTTCCAATCGCTGTTGAAAGCCCAGGGCATTGACCTGCAAAACCAGAAAGTCACGGTACTTGTCAATGATCAATCCACTTAGCCCGTCGCTTTCGCTGAAGACCAAGCGTGTTGCCCCATTTGGGGTGTCAAGGCCCAATTGCCTTCTTAGTGCGATGGCAGACTCGAGGCGGTGTCTCCAGAACGGTTCGTCCAAGGGCTGATCCTGCCATGTATAGAGGCGAACCCGGATTTGGCTGCGACTATTAAAGATCCCTCGGGCGATGAATTTGCCTTGGCGCGAGACGACATCAACGACCGAGCCGTCTGGCGGTGCCCCTTCGATAAGTTCGATCGATGTTGCTCGCACCCAAGGATGGCGTTCCAGAAAAGGTCGCACACGGTCTGGTCGGATGACAATGCGTCCGCAAACTTCATGGTTCATATTGGTCGGCAGCTTCTTACTCCAAGCTTCGCTCATATGATCTCCTTGCCCCCTCCCTGTCATCACTGGCATCCGAAACGCGAATTGGATATCTCGATGGCCTTGAGAATCAAATCGCGGAGGTGGGCAAGCCCCCGCACCTTGGGAGCAACGTGTGGTGCCCCGAAGAGCCGAACACGTTTGACGTAATGGTCAAATTGTTCCTGCGCCAAGGCCCGCACAACGGGAGAGACCTCACTCAACGGACGGTAAACCTGCTCTTTGGGGAAACACACGTCCACGTGAAATTCGATTTCCCGATGCTTGGGCGGCGCATCGAGCAAGAGTTCGTGGTGAGCGATTTGCTCGCCGAGGACCCGGCTCAGTTCATCGCATAGCACACAACAACACTTGACCAGCCACTCGTACGAACGACCGGCCAGTTGTCCGTAGATTTCGGGATCATCGAAATAATGGTACTGAACAATCCTCTTATAGAGGACGCGGCTTTTACCGAAAAGCCCCTCGATCAGTTGCCAGGCCGGCCGTCCCTCGGTAGCTCGCCGCAGTGTCTCGACGAACTCCCACTCGGTAAGACGGAAAACCTTCGAAAGGTCGAGCTCGCGATAGGTATCGTAGAACGCCCTTTGGAACATGGCTGTGGCCGAGCGAACCGCATGATGCCAATAGACCTCACTGAACATCACGTAGCGAGCGAATACCATCAACTCTGCCGCGGTTTTCCCCTTCTCAGTGATGGCCAGACCATCTCCCGCGGCATTCACACAAAGGCTGGCAACCAACCGCTGCTGGTCGAAAAAGCGGCCATAGGGCACTCCCGCGTGTAAGGAGTCGCGGTATAGATAGTCCATCTTGTCGATGTCGATCGGCCCTGAAAGCAGGCTATGAAGAAGACGCAGTCTAGCGTCGTTATCAGGTGTGTTTAGCAGTTCGAGAATCTCCCTCGGTTGGATCGACCATTCGGTCCGCAACAAATCCCCGAGCGAACCTTCCTCGAGAAAGGTCCATAGGAACGACTCGTGGGTGGGGACACCCTCAAGCTGCATGTCTTCGATGGGATGGCAAAAAGGCCAGTGGCCGACATCGTGGAGTAAGGCTGTCACGATCAGTCTTTCGGCGTCGCGGCGTCTGATGGTGACACGAAACCGCTCGTCATGAAAAAGGTGCTTAAGAAACAGGAGGGCCAGGCGGTACACCCCAAGACTGTGTTCAAATCGCGTATGATGAGCGGCCGGATAAACAAGGGAGACAAGCCCCAATTGGCTAATTCGGGCAAGCCGGCGAAACTCGGGCGTATCAATCAAGTGACGGACGCGCTCTGTCAGCGGAACATCGACCTCTGGCGGAATCCGCACGAGATGCCGCCGGGAATCCAAAGCAGCCAATTCGGGAATCTTGGACCAGTCTTCCATAATTGCCTATCAGTTTTTTTGAGAGTTTGTCACAAATAACCTCCTTGTCGTTTACACATTTAAGGAAGCACTTTCTGCCATGCTAGATCACATATGGCAAACTCGGAAGGGGTCGTTGTTGCTTCTTGTGGGATGCGTGGAGAACCAGAGGGAACGACGCGGTGGATGAGAATTTGGGCAAGGCAAACCACAAAAAGCTGACCTCCGCTGGAGTTCCAACCCACGCAGTTGGTTCACAGCGGAGGTTCGCGCCTGTCAACGCACTTCGCGTCGATCTGGTCCTAGACCGATGGAGGGTTTACCTCGTATTTCCTATTTAACCAGCCGAACAGGGCGGTGATTTGCGATCGTTCGAAAGCTCTCCATCAGTTCCGGTCTGAAGTCTGTAATCTCTGTACTTCCCGTAACGACGAACGATTTGCCATTTGTCATCTCGGCAATCTGTTCTAGCAGAGCCCGATCGGCGTCCAAGCCCAATGCAAGGGTCAAAATGGCAATCTTGTTCTCTGCCGCACGCTGTGCCTGCTGCAAGGCGTACGCCCGCCCGGTCGATTCGTCATTCGGCCGATTGGCTTTACCATCGGTCATGAGAACGAGCATCTTAAAACTGTTCGGACGACCCCTTGCTAGGAGCTCGTCAACACCATTCTTGATCCCTGCCCCGATATTGGTGTAATGATCATAGTGACCTGCCTGACGGCGCCAAACCGTGGTCCTGATCGACTCGAAGTCTCGAGTCAATGGAGTCTCTGTGATCGCTGTTTGGTTGGCGGAATTATAGACCACCAGTGACACCCGATCACCTGTATCCACTTCGCTCAAATACTCGAAGAATACATTTACAGCCTCCTTCAGTTGCCTGACCGGCTGCTCGCTCACTTGCCACAGACTTGGGGTTTCGTTGGCCTGGCATCGTTGCTCCAGCCAGTAGTTGACTAGCGTCAAATAACCATACTTCTTGCGATAGCCTGCTCCGTTAACAAACGAGTTTGTCTTGACGTAATTGATGTACTCATCCCAACTTCCCACCGGGTAGGGATAGGGCACGCTGTTAAGCCCAAAATAGGCCTTAATATTCTCATTGGTATCCTCAAAGCGTTCCCCATAGCCGGGTCCCTCGCCACTTGCGTTGCACCCCGATTTGACCCAGCACCGGACGATGCGCTTGCCCGCGAAAGTACCAGTTCCCTTGAAAACGCCTGTCTTGCCCTTTAGGCCATCGAACTTTTGGACTGTTCCATTCGAGAACTGCAACACAACATTTGAAAGGTCCTTGGTTGAAACCACATACACATCATTCGATCGAAATGTCACCGTAATTTGCGGTTCGCAACCTGTTGATGGTGCCTTACCCACCTGCGTATAGTACTGTGGCGTAAACTGGAGTGAACCGTACTGTGGTGAGCCGAGTTCTTGGTAAATTTGCTGGAGGTTGGCCTCAACCGCCGCCCGTGCCGACTCGCCGAATTCTACGATCCTCCGTAACTCGCTATCATCGTTCATAGAAGCTGAGAAATCGAGCACGAGCACGATGTCACGTGGTTCGTACCGCGCGATGGACTCTGCCTCTAGATGGAATCGGTCCTTACCAAAAACACGTGCAAAGAACAGTGGGCCGCCATCATGCCGGGCCAAGACACGAATCGCCGTTGGATTAGTCGAAGAGGGCACGAATTCCCGCAATGACTCGTCCCAGTCACCGAATTCGACCTGGAACCTTCCACTGTTTTCCTGCAGGAGTTCAGCCAGTCTTTCTTCCCAACCGGGGTCTGCCGTGATATTTTCGCGTCCCACAGGGTTACGGGCCAAGAACTCAAACGCTTTCATCTGCGCGGTGTCGATTCCTTCCACGAGGCTGGCGGCACCGGCGAGTGCTGCGGCGTCGGCTGCACGCTTTAACTCGGTTTTAACCGTCATCATGTAGCCAACGTCCACAGACAGCGCGAGCAGTCCCATCATAAAGACCATCAGCAGGGCCGTCAGGACAAGAACGGCACCACGACGGGTCTTCACCCACGAGGGGAAGCGGACAACCGCGAGAAACTTGGCCCGAGACATAGAAGCCTCCAAATTCCGACTAGACCCAGCCAACGAAAAGACAGGCGCAACGAGTTAGGTTTGTTCATAAAAAAGGGTAGGTTATTTTTTCTGGGGAGGCAAACAAATTTTCCCTGTGCGCGACTCGAAGCCGACTTTTATCTCTGATTACCATTTTCTTCTCGCCGATAACCACCAATAGGGCGTACCCGAGGCCCCATTCGTCCTTTCGATAATGCCATTCAAAAGTAGATGGACCGAAAACTCACTTTGGCCTGTTCCTGATGAGACGGTGCGACTTGCCCATCTTTACCGACAGCAGTTTGCTACCAACAAGACCAGCCCAAGCATGTCAAGGATGCACGGCGTGTTGCGTCTGGCTGCCGATACCTGCGGGATACGTGTCACAAACGGAAAAACCAGCAAAGGTTGCCTGCCCGTGGTTGATGAAAAACGGCTGCCAGATTTACGCGTCTCGGCCTACTATATGCCGACAGTTTGCCTGCACCTGGCTGAAGCGAACTGACTGGCCCACGGACTGGCGTCCTGACCGTTCTGGCCTGCTCTGTTTAACTGAACACCTCGTTTCGGGTATTTCAGGCAGTGCGGTGTACGAAATGATACCGGGCCGACTTTCCAGCCCTTTGGGACAGGCGATTGTGGCAGCCGTTGCCCGGCTTTCCCATTTTGTGACATGTATTACGGCAACCGGCCGCCGTTACAATCATCCGGTCGAGTACCACGAGCCGGTACCCTTCCGTCGCGTCGCGGAACCGCACTTCGTGCAGATTGCGAGGAAAGCCGCTCGGAAATGGGACGGCACACGCGGTCACAGGACACGTTAATTGCCAGCGGGCAACACGTCCCTTGGAGTGGATGCTAACTTTGTAAGAGTCTCCGCAGAACGAAAGGCAGTATGCCGCCGTGACGGTAGTAATCGAGTTCCACCGGTGTATCGATCCTTGCAATGCAAGCGAACTCAAGGACCTGACCGTCCGGTTTTCTTGCCACGACCCGGACAGAAGATCGAGGAGTGAGTCCACCTTGGGGCAGTACGATGTCAAACACCTCTTCTCCGGTTAGCCCAAGGGACTGCCAGGTTGTGCCCGAGGGAAATTGGAGGGGTAGAATGCCCATTCCCACCAGGTTACTGCGGTGAATGCGTTCAAAGCTGGCAGCAAGGACGGCGCGAATGCCGAGGAGGGCCGGGCCTTTGGCCGCCCAATCGCGACTGCTTCCCGTGCCGTATTCGCTACCGGCAAGGACGATCAAAGGAGTGCCAAGCTCTTTATATCGCATGGCGGCGTCAAAGACCGGCATCACTTCCCCGGTTGGCCAAAACCGCGTAAATCCTCCTTCTGTCCCGGCGGCCAAAAAATTTCGCAGGCGCACGTTGGCAAAGGTTCCTCTGACCATGACCAGGTCGTTGCCGCGGCGGGCCCCATAACTGTTAAACTCGTGAGGAGGTATCCCTCGTTCGATTAGATAGCGTCCGGCCGGGCTCGTCTTTGGGATACTGCCTGCCGGGGAAATATGATCGGTAGTCACCGAGTCACCCAAGGCCAACAGGACTCGTGCCCCTTGAATGGATGGGACACCGGGTTCCCGCAGAGTGAAATCCTTAAAATAGGGTGGCTCATGGATGTAGGTACTTTCTTCGGACCACGGAAACAATTCGCTCGCCTGGATCGTCAAATCTTCCCAGAGGCTTTCGCCTTCGAAGAGATCCGCATATTTTTGCCGAAACACTTCCGGCGATACCGATCGCTGAACGGCGTCCCGTATTTCGTCTTCTGTGGGCCAAATATCCTTTAAAAAGACCGGTTTTCCCTGCGTGTCCGTTGCTAAGGGTTCCGAAGTCAAGTCTTTATTGACGCTCCCGGCCAAGGCAAATGCCACAACCAAAGGCGGTGAAAGTAAATAATTCGCTTTGACGGCGGAATGGATGCGACCTTCGAAGTTCCGATTGCCACTCAACACCGCTGCGAGGACGATCTGTTGCTGAGCGGCCTCGACAATGGAATCTGGCAAGGGACCACTATTACCGATACAAGTGGTACATCCATATCCGACCACGGCAAAACCCAGTTTTTCAAGATATGGGATGAGCCCCGCTTTTTGCAGGTATTCTGTCACCACGCGAGAACCCGGCGCCAGGCTGGTCTTGACATAAGCCGGTACACGTAGACCGCGTTCACAAGCCTTTTTGGCCAATAGTCCCGCAGCGATCATCAAGGCGGGATTACTCGTGTTGGTACAACTAGTGATTGCGGCGAGGACCACAGAACCGTGATAAAGGCTAACCTCTTGCCCGTCCAGGTTCACCTTGACCGACCGCTGCGACGCAGATTCGTCCAGGCCGAAGCCCCGTTTTTCCACCGGCGTTCGTAGCGATGACTGAAAACTCTTCTTCAACTCGTGGAGGGGCACTCGATCCTGTGGGCGTTTTGGACCTGCCAGCGAAGGGACCACCGTCGATAAGTCAAGCCTCAAGACCTTGGTATAGGCCGGGGTTGCGTCCCCGGGACTACGGAACAGACACTGTTCCTTCGCGTACCATTCCACCAGGTTGACGTGCTCCGGCGCGCGCCCTGTCAGGCGGAGGTATTCTAGGGTTTGGGAATCGATCGGAAAGTAGCCCATCGTCGCTCCATATTCGGGAGCCATGTTGGCCAACACAGCCCGATCTGCAACACTCATGCGGCTGACGCCATCGCCAAAGAATTCGACGAATTTTCCAACCACGCCCTCCCGGCGAAGGAGTTCCGTCACAGTCAAGACCAAGTCTGTGACCGTGACGCCCGGCTGAAGTTCTCCGCTCAACTCCAGCCCGATCACTTCAGGCGCGAGCATCGAAAGAGGCTGACCGAGCATGGCTGCCTCGGCCTCAATGCCGCCCACTCCCCAGCCAACCACCCCCAAACCGTTGATCATCGTGGTATGACTGTCCGTCCCCACAAGCGTGTCAGGGTAGACGACACGAACGCCATCCTTTTCCGCGACGAAGATACACTGGGCCAGGTACTCGAGATTGATCTGATGGATGATTCCCTTTCCCGGGGGAACCACCCGCAGGTTGGCAAAGCTCGCTTGACCCCATCTCAAGAACTGATACCGTTCCTTGTTTCGCTGGAATTCAAGTTCCAGATTCTTGGCAGCGGCGTCCGGCGTCCCGTAGAAGTCAACTTGAATCGAGTGATCGATGACTAGGTCGACCGGGATAAGAGGATTGACCTTTTTCGGATCTCCGCCAAGGCGATGGACGGCACTTCGCATGGCCGCGAGATCAACAATGGCGGGCACGCCTGTGAAGTCCTGAAGCAGCACCCGGGCCGGTTTGAAGGGGATTTCGACCTCTGTTTTGCCGCTGTGACTGGCCCAATTTGCCAAGTTGCGAACATCTTCCTCAGTGACCTGGTAGCCGTCACAGTTCCTCAACACGCATTCCAACAAGATTCGTATCGAATAGGGCAAGTCACTCAAGCGAACAAGGCCAAGATCCTCGAGTGTTGTCAGACGATAGAGACGACACTTCCCAATCAGTGTTTCGGCGTCGTATGCGGCGTTGAACGGATTTTTGTCTGCTATCATGGACCTAGCTCTTCGGAATAATTGAGATGAACGACAAATACCTAGGATGGGCTACGAAAGCTATTAAACGGAGCAACCTCCTGCCATTGATGACCGTTCCGGTATCCTACTTTCCATGGGACCTCGTGGGTAGGGCGGGGAGAAACCGAAGCCAACGGGTGACCGCGTTGAACCCCTTCAATCAATGAGATTCGTCTCTGAACCACTGGCGGAAGTGGACAGAGACGTGTACTGCAAAAAAAGCGGCGAAAGGCGACTCCAGTAAGAGGGCAACGGTGCCGTGACGGAAATGGTTTCAAAGCTCATGGGGTGAAGAAATGTCAACTCACGAGCATGCAAGGCGATGGGTTTTGATCGGAAATCGGTTTCCTCCGGCATTAGGTCGATCGTACTGCCATACTGCCAATCACCAATGACAGCGTGGCGCCGAGAAGAGGCTTGGAGGCGAATTTGATGCATCCGGCCGGTCTCCAGATGGATTTCCAGCCAGGTCATGTTTTCCCAGCGTTGAAGGACTCGATAATTGAGTACGGCATGACGGGCATCGGGGTGGGATTCCGGGACGATCTCGGCCTGCGGTTCATTGGGGATTTTACGTACAAAATCCCGCCAAACGCCAACAAGGGGTTCAACCTGGCCCTCCACCACTGCCCAGTAGACCTTTCGGATCATTCGGGATTCAAATTGTTCTGTAATACGGCGCGTTGCCCGACTGTGCCGCGTGAAAAGGATGGCTCCCGTCACAGGACGATCAAGGCGATGGGGAACACCTAGATAAACGCCGGTCCGTGGCTGTTGGCGACTTG
>Ga0209608_1001617_pt1 | contig 18121 bp, 20 predicted proteins | sample AD_UKC130_MetaG_FD_184428 | JGI IMG/M metagenome (GOLD analysis project Ga0209608, IMG submission 184428) | Active sludge microbial communities of municipal wastewater-treating anaerobic digesters from Canada - AD_UKC130_MetaG (SPAdes) (version 2) | ecosystem: Engineered > Bioreactor > Anaerobic... | reverse complement strand
GCTAAACTTGTAATTGGGTTGGTTAGGTATGAAAAATAATGAAATTTTAAGGTAGAAAAATTATTACGCAGATAATCTCCAATTATAGGGGGTCAACCCGAAAGTTCCATGCTGGTAGGACATATTTTGGCTCCAGAGAAAGGGGAAAGAATTCTTGACGTTTGCAGTGCTCCAGGAGGGAAAGCAACCCATTTAAGAGAATTGATGCATAACGAAGGTTATATATTGGCTAGGGATATTCATGAAAAAAAATTAAATTTAGTGGCAGACACTGCTAAAAGATTAGGGATTTGTATCATTGAAACCGAAGAAAAAGATGCAACTGAACTGGATGAAAAGCTGGTAAATACAATGGATAAGGTTTTAGTCGATGCCCCTTGTTCTGGTCTTGGAATCATCCGTAAAAAGCCAGATATCAAATGGAAAAAAGAAAACAGGGATTTAGAGAGCCTGATAAATATTCAAAGAAAGATATTAGAAATTTCTTCGCAATATCTGAAGAGGAATGGGGTTCTGGTATACAGCACTTGCACTATCTCTGAAAAAGAAAATCTTGAAAATATAAAATGGTTTATTAAAAATTTTGATTTTGAGCTCGAAGACCTTAATCCTTATATTCCTGAAAGTATTCAAAATCATGATACAAAAAAAGGATATATACAATTATACCCTCATATTCATAATACCGATGGTTTCTTTATTGCAAGACTGAGAAAAAAATAGGAGGATAAAATGCAAGATAGAGAAATTGCTTCATTAACCGTAGAAGAATTGAAGAAGCTTATGCTGGAAATGGGAGAAAAAGAATTCCGTGGAGAGCAAATATTTCATTGGATTCATGGGAAAAGGACAGTAGCTTTTGATGAAATGACAAATCTTCCAGGAGAATTAAGGGAAAAGCTTAAAGCAAGTTTTGATTGCAATCTTGTTAGCCTGGAACAAAAATATATCTCTAAAATTGACAAAACAATAAAATACTTGTTTCGTCTAAAGGATAATAATATAATAGAAAGTGTTTTGATGAGTTATAATTATGGAAATAGTGCTTGTATTTCATCTCAAGTGGGTTGCAGAATGGGATGTGCTTTTTGCGCATCAACTTTAGAAGGGTTGATACGTAATTTGTCTGCTGGTGAAATGGCAGGACAAATTTATCAAATTGAAAAAGATAGCAATAGAAAAATATCAAATATTGTTATTATGGGTGCTGGAGAACCCTTAGATAATTATGATAATATTCTTAAGTTTATCTCGATCATCAATCATCCAAAAGGTGCAAATATTGGTCAAAGACATATTACCTTATCAACCTGTGGTTTAGTGGATAAAATATATGATTTGGCAGATAAAAATTTACAAATTACTTTAGCGATTTCTTTGCATGCGCCTAACGATAGGATAAGACAGGAAATTATGCCTATAGCTAAAAGATATTATATGGATGAATTATTAAAAGCTTGTTCTTATTATATTGAAAAGACCCATCGAAGAATTACTTTTGAATATGCTTTAATTAATCAGGTAAATGACAGGGAAGAACATGCTTACGAGCTGGCAGATAAATTAAAAGCGTTATTGTGTCATGTCAATTTAATTCCGATGAATCCTGTTAAGGAAAGTCATTATCGTGAAAGTCACCAGGAAAGGATTAACTATTTCAAAAAGATTTTAGAGTCAAAAGGTATTCAAACGACCATAAGAAGAAGATTGGGCAGTGATATTGATGCAGCCTGCGGACAATTGAGGCGAAGGTACTTAGAAGGAAATGGGGTGGAAAAATGATTTCAGCAGGGCAATGCCATATTGGAAGACACAGAAACAAAAATGAAGATGCCATTTTTTTACACGATCAGCCATATGGTTGTCTTCCAAATCTTTATATTGTTGCTGATGGCATGGGTGGTCATCAGGCAGGAGAATATGCCAGTTCTTTAGCCATACAGTGCTTTTGCGAATTTGTTAGAGAGCATAGAGATCATGAAATTACGCGGGATAATTTAAATGCTTTTTTACATGATGCAATTCTTTATACGAATAATCATGTTTATTCTAAAGCTCAAAATGATCCCAATTATAATGGAATGGGGACAACTTTTTTAGTAGCTGTTTTTCTGGAAGATAAAATCTATGTAGCACATGTAGGTGACAGTCGAGTATATCTTATTCAAGGTGACCGTATCCGTCAGTTGACCCTGGACCATTCTTTTGTGGAAGAAATGGTTCGAAAAGGAGAAATTACTGAAAAAGAAGCCCTGCATCATCCTAATCGTAATATCATTACAAGGGCAGTAGGAACAAATTCTACTGTCGATGTTGATTTTTATACAGAAGATATTACGGATGAAACCCTGACCTTAATGTGTTCAGATGGTTTATCCAATATGTTAGATGAAGAGGAAATTTTACATATAGTAAAGGGAAACGCGGATTTAGAAGACTTATCTCAAGCTTTAGTTGACAGAGCCAATGAAAAGGGAGGATTTGATAATATTTCCGTCATCATTATAAGGGGAAGGGAAGGAAGGTGAGAAAATGCTGCAAAAAGGATATATACTAAGCAATCGCTATGAAATAATTGAAAAAATTGGTGCTGGCGGCATGTCTATTGTATATAAAGCGAAATGTAATAAATTACAACGTTATGTAGCAATAAAAGTATTAAGAGAAGAATTTGTCAGTGATGAGGAGTTTGTGACAAGATTCAGGGTTGAAGCGCAGTCTGCAGCAAGCTTGTCTCATCCTAATATTGTAAACATTTATGATGTCGGCAATGAAGATAACCTATATTACATTGTCATGGAATATATTCAGGGAAAAACCCTTAAACAAATGATTGACGAAGAAGCACCCTTTTCTTCTACCAAAACCCTGAAGTTTGGGTTGGATATTGCATCGGCATTACAGCATGCCCATAAGAATAATATTATCCATAGGGATATAAAACCTCAAAATATATTGGTAACCGATGAAGGCGTTTTGAAAGTTGCAGATTTTGGAATTGCAAGAGCAGTTGATTCTTCAACAGTCGTTACAACGGGCAATGCGATTGGCTCTGTACATTATTTTTCTCCTGAACAGGCCAGGGGCGGCTTTGTTGACAAAACAAGTGATATATATTCTTTAGGAATTGTTATGTATGAGATGATTACAAAAACTTTGCCTTTTGAAGGAGATAGTCCGGTTACAGTAGCGCTTAAACATATTAATGAAGAGCTTCCTGATCCGTCAACGGTTAATCCTGATATTTTTCCAAGTCTCGAAGATATTATTTTAAAAGCCACTCAAAAGAAAACTGAAAACAGATATAAAAGTATTGATGAAATGATAAGGGACATGGAAAGAGCTATAGATGAGCCAACAGGAAAATTTGTTTATATGAATCAAAGAGATTTAATAGATTCCCCTACGATTGAAATGACTCAGGATGAGATGAAAATTTTAAGAGGAGAATATCAAAACAATTATTCAAAAGAACTTAACGGGCTAAAAGATGATATGGATGCAGAATTTGAGGATTTTGATAATGAGGATTCCGAGGACGAGGCATTTGAAGAGAAAAATCCTAAAGAAAAGTGGGTGGTTGCAGGAGCAGTATTCACTTCATTGATTATTATTGTTATTTTAAGCGCTGTAGGAATTAAAATGATTCGCAGTTATTTAACACCTAAGGTTGTGGAAGTTCCGTCATTATTAAATATGACTGTTGAAGAAGCAAAAGCTTTATTAGATGAAAGGAAACTTATTCTTATTGAAGAGGAAGAAATATTTGATGATGAAATTGAAGAAGGGAAAATAGCTTTTCAGGATCCACAAGAAGGAACGGTCATTAACATTAATTCTGAAGTTGTAGTAAAGGTAAGCAAGGGTTACCAGAGTTTTGAGGTACCAGATGTGGTTGATTTAGATTATGATACGGCTATTCGTATGTTAGAAGAATACTTTGATGTATCCGTTGATTCCCAATATAGCGATGAAGTAGAAGAAAATCATATAATTTCTCAGGAACCTGAAGCGGGAACTTTATTAAAAGAAGGCGATACAGTAAAAATTACCATAAGTTTAGGAAAAGAAATACAAACGATTCCTGTGCCCAAGGTAGTCAATTTAAGTGAAGAAGCTGCTGTTAACCAATTGCGTAATTCAGGTTTGAATGTAGGCAGCAGGACTTATGTGCCTAGTGATGAAGTAGAAAAAGGTTATGTCATTAGTCAGAGTGTTGCTCCAGGTGAGTTGGTAAGAGAAGGTTATGCAGTAGATTTGGTAATTAGTGAAGGTTCCAATAAAACTAAAGAACCAGATAAACCTACTGACAACAATAATACGGGAGGACCGGTTGAAAAAGTTATAGAGATTATGGCACCAACCGATATTGATTTGCCAATAGTCAATGTAAAAATCAGACTCAACCGGGAAAACAGATTTGTTTATGATAAAAATCATGATATTTCTGAGTTTCCTATAAAAGTTCCAATTGTTGGAGAAGGCGAAGGATTTATCGAAGTCTATATTAATGATGTTATAAAATATAGAGAAAATATATCTTTTACTAATCCTGTAAATACTGTGGAGGAGACAGAATGATTGTAGGAACGATTGTAAAAGGTATTGCTGGCTTTTATTATGTCAGAGTTGATGACAAGGTATATGAATGTAAAGCTAAGGGGAAATTTAGAAACATCAATTTAATTCCTTATGTAGGTGATAAAGCAGAAATAACACTTTTAAATGAAGAAAACCGTGGCAGTATTGTGAATATATTGCCACGGAAGAATTACTTAATTCGTCCACCGGTGGCCAATGTTGATCAGGCAGTGATTGTATTTGCTGTAAAAAATCCTAATGTCAATCTGCAGCTTCTGGACAGATTTTTAATTTTAGCTGAAGAACAAGGTCTGGAGATTGTTATTTGCTTTAATAAAATTGATTTAGAAGAAGAAAAGGTTTGTAAAGAGCTGGCAGCCATTTATAAGAAGGCTGGTTATAAAACCATATTAAGCAGTACAGTATCCAATGAAGGTATTTTAGAACTAAAAGAAGCTTTAGCGGATAAAACAACAGTTTTTGCTGGCTCCTCAGGTGTTGGTAAATCTTCTTTGCTGAATGCCATTGATACTTCTTTAAAATTAGCAACAGGAATGATTAGTGAAAAAATAAAAAGAGGAAAACATACGACAAGACATGTAGAACTGTTACCCCTGGATAATGGTGGTTTTGTTCTTGATACGCCAGGCTTCAGTTCCCTTTCCCTTTCTCATTTGGATTCAATGAAACTGCAAGATTATTACAGGGAGTTTGTTCCTTATAATAATGCTTGCAAATTTATACCTTGTAGTCATATACATGAACCTCAATGTAAAATTAAGGAAATGGTAGAGGAAGGTCTCATTGATTTTGAACGGTATCAGCGTTACAAGAGTCTCTATAATGAACTCGAATCCAATGAGCAAAGGAGATGGAAAAAGTGAAAATATTAATTATTGCCGGCGGAGATATTGAGGATTATTCTTTTGCCAGAAGTTATGCGGATGATTCAGATTATATTATCTGTGCAGACAGGGGTATAAGCCATGCAAGGGCAATGTCCTTAGTTCCGGATTTAATCGTAGGCGATTTTGATTCTGCTTCAAAGGAAGATATGCATTATTATCAAGATAAAAATATCATTTTTAAAAGTTTTCCTTCCAAAAAAGATAAAACCGATACGGAACTTGCCCTGGATATTGCCATAGAAAAAAATCCCCGGGAAATTTATATTATTGGTGGAACTGGAAACCGGCTGGACCATACTTTAGCGAATATCCATTTATTATATTATGGTTTACAAAAGAAGATAGCTATTTCACTTATAACTTCAACTCAGAAGATTTATTTAATTGATAAAGAAATTACCCTTAAGGGAGAAAAGGGTAATTTTGTCTCACTTATTCCTTTTTCTTTAGAAGTCCATGGTGTTACGACAAAAGGTTTAGAATATCCTTTGAATGAAGCGGTCTTATACAGTGGCAGTTCATATGGGATCAGTAATGTGATGACTGCATCTACGGCAAGCATCTGCATAAAGGCGGGTTTTCTTTTAGTCATTCAAGTATTAAAAGAGTAAAGGTCTCAAATCGATTGAGACCTTTTTTTGCACACATTTTTATAAGTATGAATAAAATATAATGAAAAAATTAAGGGAAGAGAAAGGATATGAAGAGCAGGATACTTGGCTTATTTCTTTTTTCAGTTGGAATGGGTATGCTTTTGGTGTTTCTTCTTCCGGGGACTAGTTTTGTTGTTATTACTGCCATACTATTTTTATTTTTAGGATATATCTTTTTTAAAAAATATTAGTGAGGTGAAAAAAATGAGGATAATGGTAGTTAAAATGCCAAAAATATTATCTAAGCTGATTAGAAAAATATGGGGTATAAAAAACGAATAAAAAAAACAAAGTTCTTCTGAACTTTGTTTTAATAATTAGTTGGCACGGGTAACAAGATTAGAACGTAAGCATCTTGTACAAACATTCATTCTTTTTTTGGTCCCGTTGTCTAATAATACCTTCACTTTTTTAACGTTAGGTTTCCATTGTTTATTACTTCTTCTATGAGAGTGACTCAGTTGTATACCAAAGTGCACACCTTTTTGACAAACATCACATTTTGCCATAGCACTACACCTCCTTTATAACCATAGCCCTATAAACACAACAAAGATATTTTATCAGATACTCGAAAAGAATGCAAGAAAAATTCTAGCTATATTATTTTCAATTCTATTTTGAAAAATAATAAAAGATGATATAATATATAATAAAGTTTTTATATGAAAAGAATATACTCAGGAGGGTTAGTATGTCAGGTAAAATTGTGAATGAGTACGGGAATATTTTTATAGACAATGAAGTTATTGCTCGAATAGCTGGTTTAGCTGCTATAGAATGTTATGGAATCGTAGGTATGGCCATAAAAAATGTTACCGATGGTTTGGTTCAACTCTTGAAACGCGAAAGTCTTACAAAAGGTGTTAAAGTTATCGTTGAAGAAGATGCAGTAAGCATAGATTTTCATGTTATTGTTGAATATGGTACGAAGATATCAGCAGTGGCAGATAACTTAATTAGCACAGTTAAGTATAAAGTTGAAGAATCTACTGGTTTAGAAGTTAAGAAAATAAATATATTTGTCGAAGGTATCAGAGTCGACAATTAAGGGTACGAAGGAGGCAGCAAAGTGAATATACCTAAGATAGACGGAGAAATGTTAAAACGTATGATCATTGCCGCTACCAATAATTTAGGTAAAAATAAGCGCATGGTCGATGAATTGAATGTATTCCCGGTTCCTGACGGAGATACTGGAACCAATATGTATCTGACCATTTTGTCTGCTGCAAGAGAAGTAGAAAAAACAGAATCTAAAGATGTTTTTGAAATTGCGAAAGCAGCAGCATCTGGTTCATTAAGAGGTGCAAGAGGTAATTCTGGAGTTATTTTATCTCAATTGTTCAGAGGTTTTTCAAAAGGACTTCAGGGTTATTCGGTTGCGGATACAAAGGCTTTGGCCAATGCGTTTGATTCAGGGGTAAAAACAGCTTATAAGGCTGTTATGAAGCCCAAAGAAGGAACCATTTTAACCGTGGCAAGAGGTATGGCAGAAAAAGCCCAGGCACTTGCAGAAGAAACGGATAATAATAATATAGAGAGCTTTTTACAAGATATTTTTGCTCATGGACATCAGGTATTAAAAAAGACACCGGATATGCTTCCAGTATTAAAACAAGCAGGGGTTGTAGATGCTGGTGGAAGGGGTCTTTTAGAAATTTTAGAAGGGGCAATCTCTGCGCTTTATATTTCCGAAGACATTAGTTTAGTAGATAACAGTTTAACTGCAAAAGATGCAGGAACTTATTCTGCTTTGGCTTCTGTAAGTCAAGAAGAGATTACTTTTGGTTATTGCACTGAATTTATTATAAACTGTTCAGAAAATAATGAAAGTGCAGCGGATGAATTAAGACAATATTTTAATACTTTAGGAGATTCTATCGTTGTGGTTGAAGATGATGAGGTGATTAAGATTCATGTACATACAAATCACCCCGGAAAAGTCATTGAAAAGGGATTATCCTTTGGTCCTCTAACCAATATTAAAATAGATAATATGAGAGAACAGCACAGTAGCCATCTCAGTATTGAAAAAGAAGAATCAAAAGCAAAAGAGTCTCCTTCTGAAAAGAAAGAAATAGGTTTTATTGCTGTATCCGCAGGAGAAGGCCTTAAAGAAATATTTAAAGGTTTGGGCGTGGATTATGTGATTCAGGGCGGCCAGACCATGAATCCCAGTACAGAAGATATTTTAAATGCAGTTGAAAAAGTGAATGCAGATACCATAGTTGTTTTACCGAATAATAAAAACATCATATTGGCTGCAGAACAAGCTCAGAAATTATCACAAGAAAAAAGAATTGAAGTCATTCCTTCAAAAACCATTCCTCAAGGTATTGCAGCCATGATAGGTTATGAGCCACACAGGACGATTGATGATACCATAGAATCCATGAAAGAGTCCATGTCTTATGTTAAGACGGGACAGATTACCTTTGCTATAAGAGATACCGTGATTGGCGACAGAGAAATAAAAGAAGGCAATATTTTAGGATTGATTGAAGGAGATATTGCTGTTGTTTCCGATGATTTAGATAAGGCAACTTTAGAACTCATTGATAAGATTGTTGATGATGATAGTGAAATCATCAGTATATATTACGGAGAAGATGTTGATGAAAGTCAAACCGATAAAATAAGAAAATATATCGAACAAGTTTATCCGGATTGTGAAGTAGAAATTCATTATGGTGGTCAACCATTGTATTATTATATTTTCTCTGTAGAATAAAGATTATTTCCAGGGCACCCACAGGGTGCCTTTATAAAATTATGAAAGGGGTTTTTTATGAATCTTTCCGATTCCGTAAAAGAGCTGAAAGGTGTCGGAGAACAAACCTTAAAAAAGCTTAATAGATTGGATATTTATACCATAGAAGATTTATTATATCATTTTCCGCGGGACTATGAAGACAGGTCAGAAATTAAAAAAATAGAGGAAATTACTTTTAATGAAATCAATACAATTATCGCTCAAGTATCTGCTTTGCCACAGAATATTAAGAAAGGAAATCTTATTCTGACCAAAGTCAGAATAAAAGATGAAACAGGAAGTATTTTTGCGGTTTGGTATGGACAACCATATTTAAAAAAGCATTTTAAACCAAATGATTCTTATATCTTTACCGGAAAAGTTTTATATAAATATGGGGAAATTCAAATGGAATCTCCGGAATACGAATTAAATAATGGCAAAGAAGTTCTTTCTTTTGGCAGAATTATTCCAGTTTATCCATCGACCTATAAGTTGTCTCAAAAGCTTATACGTCAAATGATATACCAGGCCATAAAAGAAACGAAGAACCAGTTAACGGAGTTTTTACCCAAGTGGATAAGGAAAAAATACCAATTAGCAGATTATAATTATTCCATGCTGAATATTCACTTTCCCCAGTCCAGAGAAAGTTTTTTTATTGCCAGGAGACGTTTGGTATTTGAAGAATTATTTCTTCTTCAAACAGGCTTGCTGAGAATAAAAAATAAAATTAAAAATAATAAAAAAGCCATAAAATTTGAAGATGTGGAAGAAGTAAATGATTTAATTCGCCATTTGCCTTTTGAATTAACCCAGGCACAGTTAAGGGTTATAAATGAGATAAAGAAGGATATGCTATCCGACAGGTCTATGAACCGCCTGGTTCAGGGAGATGTAGGTTCAGGTAAAACCATTATTGCTGCTCTGGCTCTTTATATGGCCGTAAAAAATAATTATCAGGGGGTTATGATGGCACCGACAGAAGTCCTGGCCAATCAGCATTATCAAAGCCTGCTTTCGTTATTTGAAAAAGAAAATATTAACATTGGTCTTTTAACAGGTTCTTTAACTAAGAAAAATAAAGAGTTGCTCTTAAAAGAAATCGAAGAAGGCAGGATTGATATTGTCATTGGAACCCATGCCTTAATTCAGGAAAAGGTAGCTTTTAAATCTTTAGGCTTAGTGATTACCGATGAGCAGCATCGCTTTGGTATGGAACAAAGAAGGCTTTTATTCGAAAAAGGCAAAAATCCGGATGTCCTGGTCATGACTGCCACACCTATACCAAGAACTCTGGCTTTAATCCTTTATGGGGATTTGGATATTTCAATAATTGATGAGCTTCCCCCAGGCCGGCAAAAAGTAGATACTTACTGTGTCAATACATCTTACAGGGAGAGGATTTACCGATTTATTAAGAAAGAATTAGCAAGCGGAAGACAAGCATATGTGATTTGTCCGGCTGTTGAAGAATCAGATATTGAAGGTCTTCAATCAGTTATTCAATACACAGAACAGATTAAAAAAGTGTTTAACGAATATAAAGTCTGTTTTTTACATGGAAAAATGAAAGCAAAGGAAAAGCAGGAAATCATGGAAGCTTTTCAAAAAGGGGAGATTGATCTTTTGGTTTCTACTACTGTTATTGAAGTAGGGGTTAATGTTCCCAATGCCAGCATTATGCTGATAGAAAATGCGGAAAGATTTGGTTTGTCTCAACTCCATCAACTAAGAGGAAGGGTAGGCAGAGGAAAACATAAATCCTATTGCATTTTGGTGACGGATTCAGACAATAAAATAACAAAAGAAAGAATGAAGGTTATGACGAAAAGCAATAATGGTTTTGAGATTTCAGAAACCGATTTGCTTTTAAGAGGACCAGGGGAATTTTTTGGTACCCGTCAGCATGGCCTGCCGGATTTAAAAATTGCTAACTTATACAAGGATATGGATATTTTAAAAGAAGTACAGGAAGCATCAAAAGAATTATTAAGCCTTGACCCAGATTTAAAAGCGGAAGAGCACTACTTATTAAAAGAAAAAATTAATAAATTTTTTGAAGAAAAAACAAAAAATATTTCTTTATAAGAATGCCATAATTTACTATTATATTCGACAAAAAATTGCACATAATATGAATGTACCTTAAACAAGGTATATCAAAAAATGGCTGAAATTAAAAGGAGGTAATATTATGGCAAGTAGAAACCGTAAAGCAGTTCCTGAAGCAAAAGCAGCCCTTGACAGATTTAAATTTGAAATTGCAAACGAAATTGGAGTACCTTTAAAACAAGGATATAATGGAGATTTAACTTCTGCCCAAAACGGTTCTGTTGGCGGATACATGGTTAAAAGAATGATTGAACAACAAGAACGTCAAATGGCAGGAAATACAACTCTTCAATAATAAAAGATAAAAAGGAATGGCATTTTATGTCATTCCTTTTTATATAAAATTAATTACATCGATAAAATATCGATGTAATTAGGGAGAGGAAACAGAAAGAATATTTAAGGATTCGCTATTATTATGAACATAATAATTGACTTTTATTCAGTTTATTATTAAATTATAGGTATGAAGTAATTTTTCTTATTTTGATAGAAAATGAGTTTTTATGTTCAAATTGGAGGAATATGTTTGAGAGTGATTGCCGGAGTTGCTAAAGGACACAAACTGAAAGCGCCAAAAGGAATGGATACCCGGCCAACGACAGATAAGATAAAAGAAAGCCTTTTTAATATAATTGCCCCAGATCTTTATGATTGCAATTTTTTAGATCTGTATAGTGGTACGGGAGCCATTGGGATAGAAGCATTAAGCAGAGGAGCTAAAAAAGCAGTTTTTATAGATAGATCGCGTATTTGCCGGAAAATTATTGAAGATAATTTGAACCACACAAAATTAATTGATAAGGCTGTTATTTATCAGAATGATGTCAATAAAGGATTAGATATCTTAAAAGAAAAAGGAGAAATATTTGACATCATTTTCATGGATCCTCCTTATTTGGACAATGATATAGAGAAAATTTTGGAAAAGATTTCAAAGCTGAATCTTATTACTCCTTCAGGTTATATTATTGTTGAGCATTCTTCAGAAAAACGAATACAAGCTATTGCTGATTTATGGATATGGAAAGAAAAAATTTTTAAGACGACAAGGATGACTTTTTTAAAAGTAGTGGAGGAATCTTTATGAAAATAGCGATTTATCCCGGTAGTTTTGACCCCGTTACCAATGGACATATTGATATTATTTTCAGGGCTTCAGAAATGGTAGACCACTTAATAATTGGTGTTTTGTCTAATGTAAAAAAACAGCCTTTATTAACTGTAGAAGAACGTATTGATCTTTTAAAAGCCACTACAAAATATTTAAAAAATGTAGAGGTAGAAGCTTTTTCTGGTTTACTTGTTGATTTTGCTGCCAAGAAAAATGCTACAATTATTGTAAGAGGCTTACGGGCAATGTCGGATTTTGAATATGAGCTTCAGATGGCTCAGACAAACCGTAGTTTAAATAAAAATATAGAAACGATATTTCTGGCCACCAACATCCATTATTCATTTTTAAGTTCCAGTGTTGTAAAGGAAATTGCAATGTTTGGCGGAGATATACATGCATTGGTACCTCCTGTAGTTGAGGAATACCTGAAATCAAAATTTAAGTGAGGTGGGATGGTATGGATAGTATTTTACAATTATTAGAGGCAATCGAAGACATGCTGGATTCAAGCAGTGCAGTACCTTTTACAGGTAAAGTGATGATTGATAAAGACGAATTATATGAGATTATTACGGATATCCGTTTAAAACTTCCTAATGAGATTAAGCAATCCAAGTGGGTTATTGAAGAAAGAAATAAAATATTGATTGATGCTCAAAAAGAAGCTGAAAATACCTTAAAAGAAGCAGATGCAAAACTGGCAAAACTGGTGGACGAGCATGAAATTACAAAAAGAGCCTATGAACAAGCTGAAGAAATCATTGAAGCTGCCAAGCAAAATGCCAGGGAAATGCGTTTAGGTGCTTTAGATTATGCAGATGAAATTTTAGCAGAAGTTGAAAAAAGCTTAAAGCAAGCTTTAGAAGTTATACATAATCAAAATATGGAATTAGAAGATAGTTTGGGCAGAGTCATTAATACCATTTATACCAACCGTCAGGAATTAAAAGGGAATGCTCAAAAGTAATCCTTTGTTAATTTTCTTTAGTCCGAAAGAGTTTGATATTAAAGAGAATAAAAAGGATACAAATAAAGGCACAAAGATAAGGTCCGCTTTTGAACCAGAAGCTGTTAGTGATATTGTAAGAAATAGGATTAAAAACCGTTTGTGTATAAGCAGATATTTTTGTCATTTGGGGATAGAAGGTTACAGAATAAATAAATGCAAAAAGGCCTTGCAGTAGTTTTGCACAGGCATAGATGGGAATGTTAATATCCGAAGAACTAATGACACTGACAGTCTGCATGAATACAGACAGACCTCCAAAGGCAATTAAAAAGCTGACTAATGCAAGTTCTTCTTTAAGACTCGCTGAACAAAGACCAATCCTGCTGATACCATTGGTGATTTCAATAATCCCCAGAAGAAATGCACTTATTAGTTTGGGACTAAAAACAATCAGCTTAAAAAATGGTTTAAACAATTTAGTGAATAAATCTAACAGGGAAGATAATTCAAGCAATTGTGATGTGACTGAAAAAAGGATGACAAAGCCACCTATTTGAACAACAGTATCCATGGAAGACATAATGCTTTCTTTAAGAATTAAACCTATTTTTTTTGAGTTGTTCTTTTGAATGAGGGAAAGTTGTTGGAAGGATTTCTTAATAATATTTTTGTATTTTTTTCCATGTACTTTTTTTCTTTTTTATAGAATCTAAAAAGCAAGCCAACGGTTAAGGAAGAAAGATAGTGAATAGCTAATAAAAAAACCCTGTTTCGGCTTTTGAAAGCATGCCTGCAGAGACGGCCCCTAAAATAAATAAGGGGCCGCTATTATTTGTAAAAGCTATAAGCCTTTGGGCTTCAACCTGGCTGATCTTTCCTTTACACCGTAAATCAGCAGTTATTTTTGCCCCAATGGGATAACCGGAAATAATTCCCATCATCCAGGGAAAGGCGCCTTCTCCTGGGACATTAAAAATAGGTCCCATCACAGGTTCAAACAAAATACCGATAAAGTGAACGACTCCTAATTCAATTAACAGATAAGTAGCAACCATAAAAGGAAATAAAGAAGGGAACAAGGTATTAAACCATAATTGTATTCCTCTTTTAGAAGCCTCCAGTACTTCCTGGGGAAAGATAATAATGCCAGTTGTTAATAAAATAATAATGCAGACAGTAATAAGTCTGGATAAAGAAAGCGTATCCTTATATCTCATCATATCCCTCAATTTTTTAAAAATAACTCTTATATAAAATATGTTTCAGGAGGGATAATCATACGTGTGTTTTATTTATTGATGATGATTAAAGGCATAGAAAATTCGATGCCGCTTTTTCTTTGACAAAGATTTGGATAGTGAAGGCTGTAAATATCTGTTGACTGAATTTCTTTTTCAAGCATTTTTTTAGGAAGACCACTAAAATCCCTGTAGGCTCTTCTTACATTAGAAATAATAGGGAGTTTTGAATTTATCTTTAGCTTTTTTAGTAAAGGTGCTGCACTTTTTCTAAAGCCAAGAATTCTTATATACTGAGGTCCCCCGTGTCTATGAAGTTCCCAAAAGTCTTCAGAATAAATCTGCAAAAGAATATGGAGCAAGGTCCTTTGAATTCTTGTCATCGTATATCTTTTTGTTTTAACCGATTCAATGATCTCTTTAATGTAAAAATGATTCATGGCAGCTTTATTTATTCTGTTTTCAATACCTTCATCCACTTCCATAATTTTTTTAATTTCTTCCATAGGCATACTTCTAAGGAGGTATTGTAATTCAAAAGAAAAATCATCGTAATAAACAGGAGCCTTGCCCAAATGGATGGCTTCCAAAAATAAATCAGCCGCTTTTTTTGGCATGGTTTTGTATAATATACTATGGTCTTTATTCTTAAGGGCATGCCGGATGCCTGTAGCTGAAGCAAAGAGCGTATCTAACTGGGTTGAATGGTATGAAGCCCCTTTTCTTTTAATGGTAAAAGGTTTAATAGGACTGTTTAAGCGTTTTAAAGCTTTTAAATATTCAATGGCTAAAATATTATTTGGGGAAGAAAGTACCTGGCTTAATTCTTCTACAGGAATGCTTGTATTTTTATCTGACATATCGCTGATTAGGGCCTTATTTCTTGCACTGGGGAAAGGAAGGCCTTCCGACAAATATTCTTTAAGTTTCATTTTATAATGCTCTGATTCCAAGAATAAAAAACTGGCTATTTGTGATAATAAATCTATAGAGCCTGATTCGCTGCCAAAGGATAAGTGGTCAACAATATTTGAATGATGCAGGATGGATATTGCTCCAAAGGCAAAAAACTCAGCGCTGGATGTGGCATATATAAGCGGTAATTCAAGAACCAGGTCAGCTCCTGATTCTAAAGCCATCTGTGTTCTTGTCCACTTATCAACGATAGCTGGTTCGCCTCTTTGAACATAATTGCCACTCATAACGACAACGGTAAAGTCAGAATGGCTGATTCTTTTGGATTCTTCTAAATGATACAAATGTCCATTGTGAAAAGGATTGTATTCAGCAACAATGCCTAATACTTTCATAATCATTCTCCCTATCAAGATGATAATTATATTATTCTATATGCCATATTTTTATGTCAATATAGCTGTCGAAAAACTAAAAAAAAAGATAAACTTTCCTTAAGACTATTGTATACAATAAGCAGTTTGTTTATAATAGTTAGTGGAAAATTATTGAGAGGAGTATTGTTGTGGACTTTATACAAACAATCAAGCAAAGAGCAAAAAGTGACAAAAAAACTATTGTATTGCCCGAATCATTAGAGTTAAGAACTTTAAAGGCAACAGAGAAAATTTTAAAAGAAGATATAGCCAATATTATTCTTATTGGGAAAGAAAATGAGATCTTAGAAAAAGCAGAAGGACTGGATATCTCCGGAGTTAAAATCATAGATCCGGAAAACTATGCCCAAATGAATGATTTTATTGATACATTAGTTGAATTAAGAAAAAATAAAGGTATGACCAGAGAAAAAGCAGAAGAGCTTCTTAAAAATCCTTTATATTTTGCTGTGATGATGGTAAAAAAAGGCATAGCAGATGGCATGGTAGCAGGTGCTGTAAATTCTACTGCTGATGTTCTCAGACCTTCTCTCCAAATTTTAAAAACGGCTCCCAATACAAAATTGGTTTCTGCATTTTTTGTTATGGTTGTTCCAGATTGTGAATATGGAGCAAATGGAACTTTTATTTTCTCAGATGCTGGTTTAGTTCCAAATCCGAATTCTGAGGAATTAGCTGCGATTGCTGTTAGTTCAGCAAAATCCTTTGAACATTTAGTAGCTACTGAACCTATAGTTGGAATGCTTTCTTTTTCAACAAAAGGCAGTGCTTGTCACCCCGATGTAGACAAGGTGATTGAAGCAACCAAAATAGCTAAAGAATTGGCTCCGGATTTAAAGATAGATGGAGAATTACAACTGGATGCAGCGATTGTACCAAGTGTAGGCGCAAGTAAAGCACCAGGCAGTGAAATAGCTGGTAAAGCCAATGTATTAATCTTTCCTGATTTAGATGCGGGTAATATTGGCTATAAGTTGACTCAGAGACTGGCAAAAGCTGAAGCTTATGGTCCAATAACTCAGGGAATTGCAAAACCAGTCAATGATTTGTCCAGAGGTTGCAGCGATGATGACATTGTTGGTGTTGTAGCCATTACATGTGTACAAGCACAAATTAATGAAAATTAATAATACAATATAAATCCAATTATTGTATTTCCATTCTAAATACTTTATTAAAGCACTGAAGGAATAAAAAATAAATTTTATATAAATATTATATGGGGAGACGATAATAATGAATATTCTAGTTATTAATTGCGGCAGTTCTTCTTTAAAATATCAGTTGATTAATATGGTCGAAGAAAAAGTATATGCAAAAGGAATATGTGACAGAATCGGGATTAAAGGTTCTGTACTTAAACATACTCCGGCTGGCAAAGATACAGTTATGAAAGAAGTCGCTATGGAAAATCATAAAGATGCTGTAAGAGAAGTTTTGTCTGCATTAACTCATGAAGAATATGGGGTTATCCGCAGTATGGATGAAATTGCAGCCGTTGGTCACAGGGTAGTTCATGGAGGAGAAAAATTCAGTGCTTCTGTTATTATTGACGATGAAGTGATTAAAGCCATTGAAGAATGTAGTGATTTGGCACCCTTACACAATCCTCCCAATTTAATTGGAATTGAAGCTTGCAGAAATTTAATGCCAGATACACCTATGGTGGCAGTTTTTGATACTGCATTTCATCAAACCATGCCGAGTCGGGCATATTTATATGCTATTCCTTATGAATTATATGAAGAGCATAAAATCCGCAGATATGGTTTCCACGGAACTTCTCACAAATATGTGGCACACCGGGCTGCGGAGATGTTGAATAAGCCAATTGAAGAATTAAAGATTGTTACATGCCATTTAGGAAACGGAGCAAGTATATGCGCAGTAAAAAATGGTCAATCCATTGATACCAGTATGGGATTTACACCTCTTGCAGGTCTGGTGATGGGAACCCGTTGCGGAGATATTGACCCTGCAATTGTAGGATTCTTAATGGATAAAGAAAATATCAGCTCAGAAGAAGTAGATGTTATTTTAAATAAAAAGTCCGGAATACTTGGTTTATCAGGTGTATCCAGTGATTTCAGAGACATTGAAGCTGCTATAAGCAACGGAAATAAAAGAGCAGAAATTGCAATGGAAGTATTTGTTTATACTGTAGCAAAGTACATAGGTGCTTATGCAGCTGCCATGAATGGTATTGACGTTATTGTATTTACGGCAGGTTTAGGTGAAAATAATAGTGAAGTAAGAAGAGATGTTTGCAAATATCTTGATTTCTTAGGTGTAAAGGTTGATGAAGAAAAGAATAGATGCAGAGGCATAGAAAGAGATTTTTCTGCTGAAGATGCCAAGGTTCGTACTTTGGTTATACCAACCAATGAAGAATTGATGATTGCAAGAGAAACAAGAAACTTATTAAAAAAATAATTTAATGTCAATAGTCAGTG
>Ga0209608_1001613_pt1 | contig 18149 bp, 16 predicted proteins | sample AD_UKC130_MetaG_FD_184428 | JGI IMG/M metagenome (GOLD analysis project Ga0209608, IMG submission 184428) | Active sludge microbial communities of municipal wastewater-treating anaerobic digesters from Canada - AD_UKC130_MetaG (SPAdes) (version 2) | ecosystem: Engineered > Bioreactor > Anaerobic... | reverse complement strand
GACTGTAGTAGGTGGAAGAAGCTAAACCGACAGAATGGAGAACAAGGCCAGCATTATATCCTTGTTCAATCCACCGATTAGCTATCATCACTCTGTCGGCTATCGAGGGTTTTTAAGGTCCCTTACCTCCTCCATGATCGCGATTTGGAGTTCTTTTTCGGCAACAATCCTCTTCAGTCTATCGTTTTCGGTACTTATTCTCTCAAGCCTGGCCTCGAGTTCTTTGATTCTTTTAGCCTCATCGGCCGGCAAAGGCTTTGTTGAACCGGTTTTCCGGGCCTTACTTCTCCAGGTATGGATGGTATTCGGTGAGATGTTATGCCGTCTGGCGACAACAGCAACATTCCCGACCTCTTGGCATTCCCTTAATATCTGTTCTTTGAATTCTTGCGTATAATCTCTTTTTGTCATGAAACTTCCCCCTGATCTGAATGATAGCAGATAAAAGGATTTTCTCCAAATCTATTAGGGGGCTAAATAGGCTATGGTGCTTGGGTGCCTTCCCAGTTCCCGGGCGATGGCCCTGAATGTTAGACCTTGGTCTAGGAGGGCACTGATTTTACCTCGCTCGAACGCAGAGAAATGTTTAAACTTGCTACGAGATGTGGTATTCTTATGTTCAGGAACCATAGCTAAACCCTCCGTATCGTGTTAGTTTGGTTACCAACATCATACAGGGTTTCTGGCTGTGGTTCCATTCATTTCTTCGTGTTGCATTTCATTCTACAATGAGCCAGTTACTCCTTGTGAAGGGGATTCATTGCAAATCACCCTTTAGTATGATAGCATTTTACCATAAGAGCTGTTCTTTCCATGACGGGAGGTTTGCCCTGGTGAAACGGGCTCTTGCGCTGAACGGGCGTCTTCGATCGATCCTGGCGTTCTCCTTCCTTTCAGGTTACATTCTCTCCTTTGCCTTTGAGGGTCAAATCCTATACAGCCTTTTGGAACTGCATAACGTGAAGGCTTCCAGCTATATCATGCTGGCTGTTGCCGCGCAATTTTTCGGCTTGTTCACCTGCGGGCTCTACACGAAGTCAGCTCAGCAGGCCAAAACCGTGATGTTCTTCGGTCTCGGAACCTCCCTGATTTCATCCGTTCCTTTCTTCTTTCCACCGTCGGTGCTGTGGGGAGTGGGGCTTGCTGTGGGAGGATACGCCAGCGGTGCCTCTCTAGCAGCGTGGGGTTACTTCCTCAGAGCCTTTACGCCCAAGCAGGAACGGCTCAGGACCTGCGCAGATGTGCTGATCGGCTCCAACGTTATCATGGTGGCCCTCAATGTATTGAGCACCAAGCTTTCGCCTCAGCTGGGGCTGGCTGTGGTTATCTTTGGCCTGTTGCTGGGCATGGCCTCAGTCTGGACGCTGAACTTGCAGCCCGTGAAGCAAAAGGGCGACGCTAGTAGGGCCCGGGCCAAGGACAGCCTGCGCCAGGGCGTCCTGCTGCTCTGTCTTTTTGTTGCTGTCCTGACCATCAACTCCGGCCTTATGTATCACGTCATTCAGCCGGCGTTTGAGCACCTTGGCGAGCTCACCGTTTGGTATTGGCCTGTCCCGTATATCGCTGCCCTTGTGGTTCTGAGGAACCTTCCGGCGAAGATCAAGCATTCCAGGATGCTCTACGCGGGGATGGCCGGGATTGTACTGGCCTTTCTCGGCTTCATGTTCTTGGGGCGGGATACCCTCAGTTATCTGATCGTTGATACCCTCTTCCTTGCTGCCTGCGGCGTTTTCGATCTGTTTTGGTGGAGCATCCTCGGCAGTCTGCTGGACTATACGGAGAATCCCAGCCTAATTTTCGGCATCGGCTTGTCCGCCAATGTGCTGGGGGTGCTGGGCGGAGGGCTTATCGGCCTCTGGGCGGCGCAGCACAGCTGGACTGCGGAAGTGACGGTGCTGGCCTTGACTGTCATCTGTACCACCCTGGCCATTCTGCCTTTGCTTAACCACCGCCTCGGACTGCTTCTGAAGACCCATGCCTATCTTACGGCATATAAGGGTGCAGAAGAGGACGTGCACACTGCCGCCGGATACCAGAACGAAGCGCTGGACCCGCTTACGGCGAGGGAGCAGGAAGTCCTGGAGATGATCCTCTCCGGCAAGTCCAACCGTGAAATTGCCGCTGAGCTGCACATCACCGAGAACACCGTCAAGACTCATGCCCAAAGTATATATTCCAAATACGATGTCCGCGGTAGAGCGAAGCTGATCAGCCTCCTGCTCAAAGGTGAAGCTTTATAGTCCGTCCGTCTCTTTTTGCTCCTCGTACGAGAGTATGAGGAGCGTTTTTTTTTGATTCCCTCCGGATAGGTCATGACATTTCGCTTGTCCTGCCTTATCTTTGGAAGTAGAAAGGGTGGTCAAGATGAGGCGGACAGGTGGTTGGAAAGCATGCGTTTTCCTGGTGGTTCTTGCGGCCGTCGTGTTTCTGTAGGGATGTGCGGGAGGCGGCACAGGCGGGGCATTTACACTGACGGTAAGGGTGGTTGACGGCGCTGGCCAACCCATCCAAAGCGCTCTCGTGGAAGTGGTAGGCTCGGATGTGGCTGCGAAGGAGGCCGGCTCAGATGGAACGGCACGCTTTTCGGGGCTGTCGGGCAAGATAGAGGTCTTGGTCTGGGTGGACGGGTTTGCCAGCAAGACCCAAACAGTGAACATGAACAGGAGCCGCAGTATCGAGATTAGCGTGTAATCCCAAGAAGAAGTCGATGCCCCGCGGTTTGTAACTGTTTCCAACTAGAACGGCCCCTATTTCAACTTCGAAAGCGGACAAGCCAGCTCCCAGCCTGGAGATCTGGAGCTTACGTGGTGCATTATGGCAGCGAATACACCCTCATCGGGTTCAAGGGCTGCAGCGGAGGTCGCTTCAGTGCGGACCCAGCGGCGGAGGATCCCAAAGCGGTTGACGGCGCCGTGATCGAGTTTGAACTCGAGGAAGACCCTGAGTTGATCCGTTTTGCACTCAGTGAGGTGGCCTACGCCAACCGGCCTTTGGAGCGCCGCGACCAGTTTCCCTCAGGGTTCGAAACCTCCCAGCGGGTCTATTTCAGCCCCAGCACCGCGTACTCAGGGTCAGTGTATTTCGCCATGGAGTTTACGGGGGCGATCAGTACTTACGGAATGTCGCCTGCTTGGAGCCATACCGCCCTGGCCGCGGGCGATGGGGAGTTCTACGCGAACTTCGACAAGGATCAAGGCTTCTTCGCGAATCTGTCCGGCCATGAGCTTAGGGACCGGCCTTTCGAGCGGATAGTGATCAGCAGAACTCAGTAGGACAAGCCAAATTAGAGGGGAATGGAGACATTGAAAAGGAGTGGCAATACTGCTTCGCTGTTAGCCGTGATCATCGTTGCTCTTTTGTTTGCTGGGTGTATGGGCGGCGGACCTGCGCCTACCAAGACTTACAGCCTGACGGTAACTGTCCTGAGCGCTGCGAATGACTCTCCTTTGGCGGGGGCATCCGTAGAAGTGGCGGGCAACAAGACGGAGTCGAAAGTGACGGATGCAGATGGCAAGGTCACCTTCTCCGGGCTGAAGGGCACCGTGGAAGTGTTGGTAGAGATGGTGGGCTTTGCCGGCAAGAACGAAAAGTTAGAGTTAAACAAGGATTAGAGCATCATAATCAGCCTGGAAACGGCGGAAGGGACGGCTGCCGTTGGCGGCTTAGAGGACCTTATCGACGCCGTGGCTGATCCTACCATTACCGATCTGGTTTTCATGGAAGACGTCGCTCTGACAGACGCTCTGATGATCAACCGGCCCATCAACCTGAACTTGAGCGGGCACGAGATCAAAGGCGATCTGCAGTATAAATTTGAGGATGAAGCAGAGCTGATTCTGATGGGAAGCGGGTCGATTATTGGCGACTTGTCTGTCGACGCTCCCAATGCTTCGGTGGCAAACTACATCAGCGTTTCCGGGACAGTTGACATTCTCAAGGTGGCTGGTGAGAGCTGGCATGAATATGCCCAGAACAACCGCCTTGTCGTGCGCGGACCCAGTATGCGCCTCTATGCATATAGCGGTGCGAGCACCATCGAAATCGCTGAGGGAGTATGGGACGTGTGGGTTAAGATCTTGGCAGGGGAGGTGGCAGAGTTTATCGCCAACTCCGGGGTGACGGTCATCGGTGCCGATCGGATCCTCCGTGCCAAAGTGAACTCGCCCATGGTGGTATTCGATTTGAGGCCACAAGAGATCGATGGCGATTTTGACCCAACCATCATCCAAGGCTTTGAACCAGGCAGTGGCGGGACTATCCCTGAATACGTTCCCTCCACCGCTCCGTCCAACACATTTGCCGGGCTGTACGTGGAGCGCAACCATCAGTGGCCACCTGAGGTCGGCATAACCGGAATTCCCCAAGTGGACATGCGTTTCCCAAGCGCGGCAGAGTTCGGAGGCGCAGGCTATACCCTGCAATACCTGGATCCTGCGGACTCAACCTGGAAGCCCTATGAAGGGGCGCAGATGATTTGGGCATATAGCTACGAATCCAAGGTTGATATATGGCAAGATACAACATTTCGGCTGCTCATGATGGGAGGGCCCCTGGACGGCTACACATCCAATGAGGTTGCGGTAGAGGTTTCTCCCGTGGAAACCTATTTCTCATCTTCGGGCATGAAGGGCAGCATCCCATATGTGGGTGAGACTTTTACTGGATCCGCTACCGCTACGCGCGTAGCCGACCGTGTAGACGTCAGCTCTGAATACATGAGCTATCAGTGGTACAGGGTGGACCCAGTCACCTATGAAATGGAAGCCATTGCTGGCGCCACATCAAAGCAGTACACTGCCCAGGCAGAAGATGCAGGGTGCGCCCTGCTCTTCAAGGCTAGCGGAGATGGGGAGCATATCGGTGGATATGTACAGATGTGGGCTGCAGGAGATGAAGGTAAACCGGAGATCGTCAAGTTCCCTAACAAAGCCTTTATCAGTGGTGTCACAACAGAAGGGTTCATCCTTAACCTGTACATGAACGTGCCAGTAGCCTTGTCTCCGGAAGACATGGAGTTGATGGCTTACGGTCCTTCCGCTCTCCGTGAGCCGCTTCAGATCAAATCAGTGAGCTTCGTGCCCGACTCCCAGTCCAGGCTTTCTGTGACGGTGGACATTCCGGCGGCGGGCATCGAAAGCCTGCGGCTGATGGCGGAAGCTGATAACTGGAGCGTTGTTTCCACCTCCCAGGATGGCGGTTATCTCCAGCCGAACGTGGTGTATTACTTTTAGCGTCGGATGAACGGCCCAGTGAAGCCCTGCCGAGCGGCAGGGCTTTTTCGACCTTGCACCAATTGTTCGGCATAAGAGGATTCTGCCTGTCCGAAGTAGTAAATAAAGAGGACAGAAAGACGAAGGGGATATGGAAGACATGATCAGAGTCTAAGTGCCTTTCCTTGATGGTTGTTTTGATTTTGCTTGTCCTGTCCGTGAGCGGCTGTGAGCGGGGGGTTGATGCGCCTGAGGCGGGCAGTATCTCGGGGAGAGTCGTCTTGACGGAAGATCATGCCCAGGGTTTAACAGGAGTAAGCCTCTTCATTTTGGATGGAACGGGTTCCTATGTGGAGACAGATGCGGGTGGGTACTTTGAGACCACTGCTCCTAGCGGCACTGTGATCATCCCCCGCAAGGTGGGTTACACGTTTTTCCCGGAGAAGCAGGTGCTTGAAGAAGGCCGGGAGCTGACATTTGCTGCCCAAGCTTGGCCTGAACCTGATTTCAGCCAATGGGGGAAGCAGTTTGCCTTCGATTCCCACTTCGATCGGGTGGAGACAGTTGCCTTTAGTGCGGATGATCAGTATATCGCCACCGGCAGCAGTGATCGGACCATCAGGATTTGGCGGACCAGTGACGGACAGCTCATGGGGACAATCTGGGGTCATACTAGTGTCGTTAAGGTTATCTCCTTTTCTCCCCAAGGCGACTATTTGGCCAGCGCCACCAGCAACGGCGAAATCAAGATCTGGGATTGGCGGACTGGCTGGGAAATCCAGTCGATGCATGCCGATACCATTTTGCTCACAGATCTGGCCTGGTCACCTGATGGCGGCAAACTGGCCAGCTCCAGCTGGGATGGGGAAGTGAAGGTCTGGGATGCTGTCACGGGGGATGAGCTGAGAACATTGACCCATGAAAAGTGGGTGAGGGCGGTGGCCTGGTCTCCAGACGGCAGGTTCTTGTTTACGGGCGGCGATGAGTTAAGCCTCACGGCCTGGGAGGTTGAGCTGGGTGAACTCAGCGCAGAGATTCCAGTGAGGGATAAGATCCTGTCCCTCTCCGCTGCGCCGCAGGGCTCTTTGGTTGCCATGGCCCTGGGAGGCGGTGCCTCCAAGGTACTCAACGTCGAAACAGGAGAAGAGATCTTTCTGGAGCAGTTCAAAGCCGGAGAGACTACGTTCAGTTGGTCTGCTGATGGCCGCTATTTGGCCAGTGGCAGAGACAAACTGATCCAGATCTGGGACATGGAGACACAGGGGCTGGTGCAGAGTATCAATGCAGGGAACTATGTGCTGGCAGTGGATTGGGACAGTTCAGCGCAGCGCCTGGTCAGCGGGACTTACCGGGGCATCATCGATCTCTGGTCGGCGGATTCAGGGGAAAATTTGCGGAGAATCGTGGGCCACAACAGATATGTCAAGGCGCTGGCTTGGTCACCTGAGGGAGACTACCTGGCCTCAGGTGACGAAGGCGGGATCATCCACATCTGGGATCTCCAGGCGCGCAGGCACCTGCTGCAGCTGTCCGGCCATAACAGCCAGCCTGTGGAAGGTATGGCCTGGTCACCAGATGGTACCTACCTGGCCAGCGGCGGGCATGATCTGCTGGTGCGCCTTTGGGATCCTACCGGAGGCGAACATCCTGGTGCTCTCACTGAGCGCATCAAGAAGCCGTTTGTGCACGAAAAGGGCTTTGAGTTTGCGGTGGGGATGAAGAATGTGAGCCACGAGGACATCGTTCTCTCCCTAAGCTGGGCGCCCGATGGCATGAAGCTGGCCAGTGCCAGTTGGGATACCACTGTGGCCATCTGGGATGTGCCCACGGGAACCCAAGTGGTGGGGATTCAAAACCCCGGGTGGGTTACTGTGGTTGCCTGGTCTCCCCGGGGCGATCAGGTGGCCTTTGGCGGTCGTGATCAAGCTGTGCATGTTTACAGCGGGGATACAGGTGAGGAAATCACGAAGCTCGAGGGGCACACAGATTGGGTGCGGTCCCTGGCCTGGTCTCCGGACGGTAAGCACCTAGCGAGCTCCGGCTATGATCGGACAGTTCTGATCTGGGATCTGGAAACAGATCAGGTCGTAAGGACCCTGGCCGAGGCCGAAAGCGTGGTCACTGTGGTAGAATGGTCCCCCTGCGGGCGCTACCTGGCGGGAGCCAGCCACAGCGGCACGGTACGCATCTGGGATGCTGCCACTGGAGAAGTCCTTTTTGTTTATCCCACCTGGATGGTGGGTCTACAGGCCTTGGCCTGGTCGCCAGAGGGTAATCAGCTGGCGGTTGCGGAGTACAATTCCGTCGTTGTCTTGGGTGAGCAAGGGAGATAGGGATATAGCGGGTGTTTAAGCGCCTCTCATACCAAAGTATGAGGGCGCTTTTTTTGCTTTCTCCACCGAACGGGCGATGGCATATCCACCCTTTCACGGTACGCTTAGTACATAGCGACCCGAAGGGCTAAGGGAAAGAACGAACGGCTTAACCCCGTAGTCTTGGTAATCATCGCTGCCTGCTGTATGCCGTTTACAGCAGTGTGAGCATTATCGCGGGGTGAGCAAACCAACCCACCTTGTAGACTTTTCAGAGTTGGGTCTTGCGGGAATATTTCACTACGTCGTTACCATTCTGGGATCCGTAGAGTTGTTCTGGCTGCTGAGGTGGGAAATGAGTGAAGAAGCTGGAGAAGAGGCGGTATAAAAGTGGCGACGATGGCTCCAGCCAATCATATATGGAGTACATCGTGTTGATCAAGACTGAGGAAGCCCGATTCATAACGATCGTTGTGAGCGCTGCCATAATCGTTTGTCTAAATAAAAGACTGGGGGAAGAACGATGCGGAAAAAATGGTGGATCATTTTGCTCCTCGCTGGGTTCGTCTTGTTTGGCACTGTCTGTGAGGTCCAGGGGCAGTCTTGTACCCAGTGGGCGGTTACAGCCTCTGCAAGCAGTGAATATGGAAGCGGCGACTGGTCAGCGAAGCAGATGTTGGGCGAGCCGGATTTTTACTCCAACTATGGGGACGATCGGCGTGCTTGGGCCCCCTCTTCTCAGGACGCTGGCCTGCAGTGGGTTGAACTGGGGTTTGCGGAGGCCGTTTATGTAGAGACTGTGGACATCTATGAAACCTTCAATCCAGGGTCCATAGTAAAGGTGGAACTGATCGACACCATGGGACGCTGGCACGTGATCTGGGAAGGTACAGGGGGACGTGCAGCAACCAGCGGCGCAAGGGTGTTTAGCGTCAAGAATGACATCGTCACAGTACCCTGCCAACGGGTGCGAATCACTTTGGACACGGATTCCGTAAGTGGTTGGAACGAAATAGATGCGGTGAGCATCACCGGGAGCCACAGCTCCCCTTGGCCTCAAGCTCAGGGGGAGGCCGACATGGAACTTCAGTGGGCAAGTGGAGCCAAGGCCAGCAGTCAATACCGGGAGGACCGCTGGACTCCTGAGCAGATGATCGGTGTACCCGATGTTTATCCCAAATATGGTGACTATGATAGGGCCTGGACGGCGAGCACGAGCAACGGCGGGGAAGAGTGGGTTGAGCTCTTCTACGACGAGGCTGTGTATGTGCGGCGCATCGATGTGTATGAAACCTACAATCCAGGAGCCATCGTCAAGGTTGAAGTCATTGACGAAACAGGAATGCCCCATGTTGTCTGGGAGGGAAGTGCCCAAGCCGCTTCACAGGAATCCCGCATCTTCTCCATTGAGAACATCAAAGTGGACGTTCCTGCTCGACGGGTTCGACTGGTACTCCGAACGGACCTAGTGCCAGGTTTCAACGAGATCGACGCGGTATGCCTCATTGGTTCGCGCAGCGTGGTGCAGGTGTCCAGGGCATTGGATCCGCTCCAGCAGTTAGCATCCATCATCCTCAGGCTGGGCCGAGCTGTGGAGCGGGGCAGGGAAGAGAACCTAGCGGACTCAGCTTTTCTCCAAGAATTGGAGGGGATTCTGAGTGAGCTTTCGAATATCAGCTTCTAAAGACCTGAGAGCAGCGTGGTCACCCCAGGGTGACCACGCTGGCGATCCCGGAGCTTAGCTCCATAATCGCCAGGGAATCAGGGTCGGGTTTAGGTTGGAGGCTCAGCATGCATGGACCGATTTACTGCTACGATTGACGGCTGGACATCTTGGGGGCGGGTGTTTCAGTCCATTGAGGCTTTTGAGCCGCTGATAAGACACATATTGAGTCAACACGCCTTGCCCATAGCTGAGATAGAACACTGCACGCCGGGTACAAATGCAGTGTTTAAAGTGGGCGATCTGGTGGTGAAGATATTCGCCCCCAAGGAGTCCGGTTTCGAGACCGAATCCGACTATCAAACCGAGCTGTTCGGCATTGCCCGAGCCAACAGAATGGGAGTATCCGCGCTGCAGCCTTGGCCAGCGGCCGGTTGGAGGACAAATATGAGTTTCCGTATTTGGTCATGGAGTATATCTCAGGAGAATCCTTTGATAGGCGGAACGGCAGCATGACTGACGGTCAGAAACGGGAGTTCGCCCACCAGCTGCGCACGATCACCGATCGCCTGAACACGCCGTGTGAGCGTTTCAACGGGCATGATGTGGTCAAGCGTGCCCTGGCATGTAAGCGTTGGTGCAAGTTTCCCGCAAGCTTTCAAGCGGAGCGCCATGAGTATCTGCGGAACTACAAGCTAACTGATCCCGTTTATGTTCACGGAGATCTTACTCCCGACAATGTACTGATTGACGCCAGGGGCCAGCTTTACATCATCGATTTTGCCGATGCAGTCTTGGCTTCCGTGGAATATGAACTGGCCTCCATCGTCTGCCAGATCTTTTCTTTCGAGGGGCCCTATCTGGACGCATATTTCGGCGAGTATGACGCGGCACGGGTTGCCAAACAGTGCTTTGTCGGACTGCTGCTCCACGAATTTGGTGCTGAAATCATCTGGTACAGCCTGGGAGAAGTGGCGGAGATGGCAAACCTGGCAGTTCTCAAGGAGAAGCTGCATAGGGCACTAGCAGGCAATCGGGGCTTCGCGGCCTCCCATCGCTGCTAGTCAGAGGAGAAACACCTGGAAAACTAGGGGCGCGGGGGAGAGACAATGCAAGACATCGAGAAGTGGCCATTGGTTTATGGATCTTACCGGTTACACGAAACATGGAAGGACATAAGGGAAAATGGACTCTTTTGTCCCGGTAAGTACAAGGCAACTAATTCGTACCCGTATGATGATGCATTGGGGCGTACTAGCTATGTCTATTTGTCGTTATTGAGGCGCAATCTTTACGGAATGGGGCAGTTCATACTTAGTTGATCCTGCTGTTGTGAGTCTGCCGGGTTCGAAGGCTTCTTTGTTTGACGCTGCAGCGAGATTGAGACAGTTCATCATCAATTGTGAGTGGGATAACGGACCTTCGCATTTCCCTGAATGGATACTAGAACCCGAAAGATTGCAGATGTGTATCTCACAGTGCGAGGCCTACATTGAGGAGTCCAAGCTGCCGCCGGGGGTTTTGTGGTCCGACATAGAATCCGTCCTTCGCCAGGATTTGGTTGGTAAGTATGTATTTGAAACCCAGGCTTTTCGCGAATACTTTGAGTTGTACTACCCGTCAATCCCTTCCTTCTTTGCGGAGATGAAGAAGTTAACTCCGAAAACCGAAGAGGAATTCCTGCATCGCTATGGTGACGAAGAAGTTCTAATATACAACCATGTGCCACCTAATTACCTAATCGGATATTGGCAACATGGCGCATGGAGTCTATGGAACCTGCCTTTCGACGAAAAGGTGTGGGAAAGAGTTGAAGAGACCTTGGATTTCCTTGGTGAGTTACGACGTTGCGGCTCTATGAAGTGACATCCGTTTGGTTCATATAGAGCACAACCGTTCCAAGGTTTCCTATTAGGCGAAAGAAGGTAGAGCCTCGAAATCTCTCGGGGCTCTTGGAGTACTTGGAAGGGTTTTGCTTACGATGTTTGCGGAAAAGTCGTCTATCGCTGGCATTTGCTGCACCACCACTTGCCGTCCTTGAGTACCTGAGTAGTCCCGCAGGTTGGGCAGATAGTGGGCTTCATGATGCCGCCAGTTACTTCCTTCAACTCCTCGTCAGCAAGCTCCGTTGCTTCCCTAATAGGACGGTCTGTCTGATCCTTAGGCTGCACGCAAACTACCTCCTGTCCCAGTGGACTAGGTTGATCCCGCCGAGTGACCAATGCTGCAAATCCATCTTTCGAACGTTCCCAGACTTCCTGCTGCCGGTTGGTTACTCTGGGTAACCTTTTTTGTGACCTGTCTTGCGGCCGGGCGCTGTACCCTTTCATGTGAAAAAATTGGAAAAGTGGTTATCTGACAGGAGGATAAGATTTCCAACCGAGGAATAGTGACAGGGTTGGCAGCAACTGCCATCAATCCACAACGGGAGATGGTCGGGCAGTATGAACTGCGTTCATCCAACAGGAAGGGTGCTGGTTTGTGCGGTTGTCTTATTGGTACTGCTTTCGAGTTCGGCGCAGAGTTCATCGGAACTGAGTGTTGAGCAGATCGGCGATAGGTTCCAGGCTGGCAAAGGCTATATGGAGATCATGGGTCCCATGGTTTTCATGCACCTCAAGGGCACTCCCTACGAAATGGGGCTGCAGCATGGGACCCTTCTCGCGCACTTGTATCCCTCCGAGCACCTGCTCCGGATGAGGGATGAGCTAGATCCGTTGAAAGCTCAGGTCTCGGGATTTGAGCGGCTCGTTCAGGGGTTTAAGCAGTTCTACTTCCAGTACAAGCTGGCTCCCTGGATTCGCAGAAACATCCCGGATGACTTGCTCCAGGAACTCGAGGGCCTGGTCTTGGGAGTGAGCGGGGGCCAAGATACCGATCCAATGGACGTGATCATGGGCAACGTGTCTCAAGACCTGGGCATGACCTACGGCTGTACCTCAGTTGTGGCTTTTGGCGGGGCAACAGCCAGCGGAGCCCTGTATCATGCCCGCAACCTCGATAACATATCAATGATGGACTGGGCACAGTACGGCTATGTGGTGGTCTATGAACCGGATCAGGGATATCCATTTATCACCTACACATACCCGACCCAAGTAGGTGTCATGCAGGCCATGAACAACCAAGGAATCACCGTTTCCATGAACTACTCTTTGGTGGATAGGGATGATAACTCCTTGGACGGCATGGCCATGTTGTTCCTCCTGCGCCAGATTGTGCAGCGTGCAGCAAGCCTAGACGAAGCCATGGAAATCGTACTTGGTACACCCCGGACTTTCGGTATGAACATCGTGATTTCAGACAGCAAGATCCCTGATGCCGTGGTGCTGGAGGTTGATGCCAACCGTTTTGCCGTGAGGAGAGCCGAGGAAGGACTGCTGTCTGCTACGAATAGATATAACAGTGAGTATATGCGGCAGTTCCAGGCTTCAGGCTGGTTGGCTTCTGAACGCCGTGACCAAAGGCTTTCCCAGTTCCTGTCCGACCATTACGGGGAAATCCAGGTGGAATCCATGGTGGAACTGCTGCGGGATCGGGGCCAGACCGGCAGCGGTGAATATGAGGGGCTTCTGGATGGCATCAACAACACTGGATCTATGCTGAGCTGCGTGTTTTTCCCCGAGGAGCAGATCATGGGGGTTTCCATTCCGAGCGCAGAGCGGGGCGCCCCTGATAACGAATTCTATGCCTTCAGCCTGGCCAAGGCGCTGGCGGGCGAAGAACCCGCTGTTTTTTCCCGCAACGTTGGTCAGACCCCAGAGGACAACAACCTGATCAACTGGCTGCTTGTCCGTAAGGCGGCACTGGCGCTATCCCAGAACAGGCTGGACGAAACCCTGGATTACCTTGAACAGCTTGATCCTGAGTTTGCCCAGGCTGAGGCGGCAGTGAACCTAAGGGCCCATGCCTATCTGCGGCTGGGAAACCAGGCAGAGGCGCAGAGATACTTCCAGATCCTAGCGGAAAGGTCTTACGTTGGGGAGGCGTATTATCTCCTGGAAGCCCTGGCCATGCTCGGTTCTCTGCATGACAATGAGGGAGATCGGACTGCGGCGGTGGAGTGCTTTCAAGCAGCACTGGACGTAGAGGTCGCCGATTTGGCCGGCAGCGCGCCCTTTTACCGGCAGCTGGCTGAGGTGGGGCTGCGCAGGCCTGTCTACCTGGAGTTCTCCGGCTCTTCGTACTATTTCACGACCAGAGACAGTGCCCTGGCCCGGCTCTTTCAGGCCCCCGAGGCCATTCCGATTAATCATGCAAATCTGTACACTCAGTATGAGGGCATGCAGATAGCTAAGGTGCGCATCCTGGGAGCCCAGCGGACAGACGAAAGGATCATCTCTAGGATTCTCCAGCTTGAGGAAGGTTCGCCCTTTGATTTTACCCGGCTTGCAGCTGCAAAGCGGCGCCTTGATGCTCTGGGAGCGCTAGATCAGGTTGAGATGTATGTGGTTCCCGTTGGGGAAGATGCGGTTGAGGTTGTGGTGCGGATCAGTGAAGGGTTTGGCCTTTACCTGGATCCCGTCCAGTTTGTGGTGGAAAGTGCCTTGAACCTTTCCCAAAAGACCATAGCCATGCGGTATTACAACGTGGCAGGAACGCTAACGTCCATCGGCGGGGGGTACAGCTTCGGGCCAAGCCGCTTGAGGACGGCTTACCTCACCTTCCCCTTGGGCTCTTGGCCTGCTGCCGCGCGCTATCAGTCACAGAAAGTCCACACGAAGCTCGGCTGGGGTACGCACAAGGGAAGCGAGTACAGCCTGGAGAGGAAGGACGCTTCCTTCAGCAGCAGCGTGCCCATTGGGGCTCACAGTGCTCTAGGCCTCACCCTGGGACTGTCGCAGAGCCGGGTTGAGGAGATAGGGTCAGACACAGGCCTAGTTGTACCAAGCGGTGACTATGTGACCCTGGGCATCACGGCTCAAGCAGGCTGGCCCGGCACGACCACTTGGACCCGGGAAGGGACTTCCATACAAGCCGGCGGCGCCATTTTGGCCAACAAGCAGGACTTAGGCGAGAGATTTGTCAGCGGCCACATTAGGGTGCGGACCCTATCCTATCTTGGTGCGGGCTTCGTTGTTAGGCTGGAAATCAGTGGTGCCTGGACCCAACACGGGACTCCCTTTGATCGCAGGCCGCGCCTGGGCGGAAGCGGGCAGCTGGGTGCAAGCTCTCCCATGTTCGTCGGGGAGATGAACCTGTACTCCAATCTGGAGCTGCGGCGCTACTTCACCCACGATTTGGCAGCCCATGTCAATTATGAGGCAGCGGCGATCTGGGAAGATGCAGATGATCTAGGCCGCAGCGATCGGCTGCACAGTGTCGGCGTGGGCCTAACCTACCGAACGCCCATCGGCCTCAAGATCAGGGCCCAGTACAGCAAGAACCTGTCCCTAGCAAACACCCACAGCTTCAGCGTGGGCATAGTCAGCTCCTTTTAGTTCCGTTTCTTACTATTACGGTATTTGGCTGCCGTTAGTCATGGACTCTAGGAGGTGTGCGGCTGGATGAAGAAGATCGGTGTGGCTGCCGGGCTTGTGGTCATTGTGTTAGCTGGTGTGCTTGGATACACATACCTTAGGAATCAGCGGGCCAGCCAGAGTGTGATGATCGTGAAGGACGTATCTGTGGTGGAACCCGGGCTGGGCTTAAGGGCCCTCCATGAGCAGGGGTACACAGGCAGAGGTGTAAACGTGGCCATTATCGACGGTCCTCTCTTGGCGGATCACGAGGAGTTCGGTGATCGTTTAGTTCATTTTGAGAAGGTTGGGTCCGTTATTGAGACTGATCTGTATCATGGAACAACGGTTGCCAGTGTGCTGGTGGGAAAGAGATGCGGTGCAGTGCCCGAAGCCAATTTGCACTTTTTCGCTGTCAATTTCGCCGATCGTAGGAATGTAATAGACGCGCTGGAGAGACTGCTGCACTACAATGCTGCGCTGGAACCGTCCCAGAAGATCAGGATCGTGAGCATCTCCACCGGGCTGCCTGAAGATGAGGCTGCCTTTAATCGCCTTGTTCAGCAAGCCGGAGAGCAGGGGATCCTTGTTTTCACTTCCACCGTGCCCACATTGACGGATCCTCCCATTGCTTTGCGGGAGGCTGCCTATGTCGACAGGGAGGATATGAACAACCTTGATAACATCGTGATCGGGGAGTGGATGGACGAGTATTTGCGAGAGCACAGCATGACCAGGGAAGACTTGGTGGCGATTAGGAAAGAAAGAGATGCGGAAATGGGCTTCATTACCCTCTACCTTCCCTGTGGTGGGCGTTATATCGCTTCCCACACCAGCAAAAGTGAATATGTATACGATCCTGAGTGGGGCTTGAGTTGGGGCACGCCGCTTCTGGCGGGCTTAGCTGCGCTGGCTCTGCATGTCAACCCTGAACTGACAAACGATGAACTGCTGAGGCTTTTGTGCGACTCGATGATCACGAACAAGCATGGCTTGGACGTGATTGATCCGCAGCTTTTGATCACGTTAGCTGAGGGAACATGAGGCCGTGATGTGCCAATACTCACAGCAGGATCGGCACTTCCTCCAAAGAACGTTGCAGCGTTGGCAGTTATTGCCGTGAGCTGGTGCAGGACTAACAACAATATAAGGAGTTGTAGGCATGTCGAAATCCATAGGCAGATTGTTCAGTGGTTTGTACAGGGTTGGCGCGATGAAGAGGACCATCATCGTTTGGCTCCTTCTCCAGGCTGTGCTCTGGGTTTTCTTTGCCGCGGGGTATCTGGCCAAGCCTGGCGCGTGGCAGGATGTACCGGCAGTAGCGCCTTCCAGCGCCGCGGTTGGCGGGGTGGCCAGCACGATGGGCTATATCGTGCTGAGAAACTGCATTGTACTGCTGCTCATCGGTGCAGGCAACTTGCTGGTCCGCTTCGGTGTGGTGACCCCCGGACTGCTGGTCCTGATCGTTCAGGGTGCGGCCATCGGCTGGCTGGCTGGGACCAACGGCTTTGAGGTTCCGTTTCCCAGCGTGGCGGCTGCCAACATGCAGTATCTGCGTATAGGCCTATGGGAGACCAGTGCCTATGCTGTTTTCTGCGGGCTGACTTTAACCAAATCGCTGCTTGTAGCCGACAGTTTCCCCGCCAAGGAGTGGGCAGAAAAGCATACTCTGCGCTCTTTGAGGTTTTCCGGTGCAGAAAAGGCACTGGCAGTCTTGACGCTGCTTCTTTTGGTGGGTGCGGCCTTGGTGGAGGCCTTGTATTTGGCGAGGTGAAGCCCATGTTCGCCAAAGGGTTCTCCTTTCAGCCGCAGCAGCTTAATCCGTTACGAATGCTTCACTTGGTTGAGCTCTAGAGCAGGAAATCAAAGCTGAAAATGGGTGGTTGTCATGGTGAAGAAGCTATGGGGTTTTTACCAGCGCTTAGTGTGTCATCCTGTACCCCTTGTGTTCGGGGTTCTGTTCTTAGCGGCAAAAGTGTGGTCGAATGTTTCTTACGGCGGTAGTCTCGCTAACGGGCTGCGCTCTGGTCTAGTGGGCATTTTGGTCTATGCACTTGCCTTGGGATTGATCCACGTCCTGTCCGAGAAGCCGCTGGGAGATCGGTTGGCTGCTCAGAAGCTTGAGACAGGACAGGCAAAGTGGGGAGCGGCCATCACAGTCATTGTCTACCTGTTCATCCTGGGTTCCATTGTGGACAGGCTGCAGAGGCAGGGGTATATGCCAGGGTATCCTGTTTTCTCGTGGATCCCGGGCTGGACGCTGTGGCACAATCTCTTCGATGACTTTCCAGGGGGGTACATGGCGGCGAACATCGTGCGGGGCCTGCCCTTCTTCGTGCTCATTCCCGCCTTTGTTTTGCGCAGGTTAGGGGTTAAGCGGCGAGGGTTTGGTTTTTCTGGAGGCGATCTGAAACCTGCCATACCGTTTCTGCTGATCTATACGGCGGCGTTCCTTGTCAGTGGCTTGACTGTGGAACGCTGGGTGTTTCTTCTGTATGCCGTCTTGTACTCTGGATTCCAGGAAGAGTTCTTTTTCCGCGGCGTGATGCAGCCTCTGTTCACAGCTGTCACCAAGAAACCCGTTTGGGGGATGGGACTGTCGGTGGCCTTGTTTGCCCTCCTGCACATCCCGGACTTCGTTTTCCGGGTATACCCCACTGTGCCCTTGGCCTTAAGCAGCGTGGCCAGCACGGCTCTGTTTGGGGGCTTGATGGCCTATGGGGTTTACCGCACGGGAATGCTCTGGCCTTGGATGCTGATCCATGCCCTCAGCAATGTGGTGGGCTTCTAGTGAAGGTACAAGAGCGGGGAGGGGGATGGTGATCATGAACAATGTCATGGGCGGTGTTCTGCTGGCTTTGATCGGCCTTTTCCTGAGCGTGGTGACATATAGGCGATCTCGGTTCTTCTGGGATTCGATGAGTGCAAGGTTGCTGAGAAAGCACCTGGGAGATGCTGCAGTATCTGTGGCGTTATACATCGTCAGCGCAGTGTTGGTTCTGGTTGGAGTAATGCTGGCTCTGGGTCTCGTCCGCTGATGATAGCCGTCTAAACGTAGGAGTTCTGGGCGAAATGGCGTTGGCAATAGTGTTGGCAGAGAACGACCATCGGACGTGTTTTGTTGTCAAAGGTGAGTAGAGCCAGTGGACCTCGGGCGCCAGCAGTTTGCACGGTCCCTGTCTTGCGCGCAGCCGTGAGATGCGTCTTAGAGATAAGTTTCATTTTGCTGACCTTCCTAGGGTGATCCAGGAAGGTCATTTTTTTCGGAAGACGCAGCAGGGGCAACTTTGCCCATTTTGGCAACACCGGAGATGAAGTTATTGCCAAATTTTCCTTCATCTGCTATGCTGTTATATAAACAGGTATAACAGTTGGAACGTTAGTGTCAAATTATGTTCGCAATTTCCATCGGGTTTCGAAATGGTTTAAGCCGCCTGGCGGTTCTCCCGAATTTGTTCAAGGATGACTTTATTGATGTAACACCTCGATGTTGACCAATCTTCCC
>Ga0209608_1001609_pt1 | contig 18191 bp, 15 predicted proteins | sample AD_UKC130_MetaG_FD_184428 | JGI IMG/M metagenome (GOLD analysis project Ga0209608, IMG submission 184428) | Active sludge microbial communities of municipal wastewater-treating anaerobic digesters from Canada - AD_UKC130_MetaG (SPAdes) (version 2) | ecosystem: Engineered > Bioreactor > Anaerobic... | reverse complement strand
CCGTGCGTGACGATGCCATCATCGCCACCGGCCGCACCGACTACCCGAACCAGGTCAACAACGTCCTGTGCTTCCCCTACATCTTCCGCGGCGCGCTCGATTGCGGCGCCACCACCATCACCACGCCGATGGAGATCGCGGCGGTGCACGCCATCGCCGAGCTGGCCCAGGCCGAGCAGAGCGAGGTGGTGGCCAAGGCCTATGCGGGCGAGGCGCTGGCCTTCGGCCCCGAGTACCTGATCCCCAAGCCGTTCGACCCGCGCCTGATGATGAAGATCGCGCCAGCCGTGGCCCAGGCCGCGTTGGATTCCGGCGTGGCGCTGCGCCCGATCGCGGACATGGATGCCTACCGCGACCACCTGCAGACCTTCGTCTACGCCTCTGGCACGACCATGAAGCCCATCTTCACGGCGGCCAAGATGGGGACGAAGAAGCGCGTTGCCTACTCCGAGGGCGAGGAAGAGCGCGTGCTGCGCGCGGCACAGATCGTGGTGGACGAACATATCGCCCGGCCCACGCTGATCGGCCGCCCGACGGTGATTGCCGAGCGCATCGAAAAGTTCGGCCTGCGCCTGAAGGAGGGCCAGGACTACGACGTGGTGAACGTGGAGGACGACCACCGCTACCGCGACTTCTGGCAGACCTACCACCGCATGACCGAGCGCAAGGGCGTCACGGTGCCGATCGCCAAGATCGAGCTGCGCCGGCGCCTGACGCTGATCGGCTCCATGCTGCTGCACAAGGGCGAGGTGGACGGCCTGATCTGCGGCACCTGGGGCCACACCGCACACCACCTGCAGTACATCGACCAGGTGATTGGCCGGCGCGCCGGCGTGCACACCTATGCCTGCATGAACGCCCTGCTGCTGCCCAATCGCCAGCTGTTCGTGGTGGACACCCATGTGAACTACGACCCCACGGCCGAGCAGCTGGCCGAGATCACGATCATGGCGGCCGAGGAGATATTGCGCTTTGGCCTCAAGCCCAAGGCGGCGCTGCTGTCGCACTCCAACTTTGGCAACAGCAACCAGCCCAGCGCCGTAAAGATGCGCCAGACGCTGGAGCTGCTGCGCGTGCAGGCCCCCTGGCTGGAGGTGGACGGCGAAATGCATGGCGACATCGCCCTGGACGGCAAGGCGCGCATGGCCCTGATGCCGCACAGCACGCTGGCGGGCGACGCCAATCTGTTGGTGATGCCCAACATCGATGCGGCGAATATTGCCTACAACCTGCTCAAGACCGCCGCCGGCGGCAACATCGCCATCGGCCCGGTGCTGCTGGGCGCGGGCCAGCCCGTGCATATCCTCACCCCCAGCGCTACCGTGCGCCGCATCGTCAACATGACGGCCCTGACGGTGGCCGACGCCAACGCGGCGCGGTAAGCCGCGCTCCCGAATCCTGCGCCCTGCCCCCGTCAGGGCCATGCGCAGCGCGCCTGCTGCGGGATTCAGGATAATTAACCTTTTGCGCCTGCCCATTTTTTGGCCAGGCGCTTGCCTTTTGGTGGCGTTTTTGTCACACTAACCGGTTGAAATTTCGGGTTAACCCGCAATTTCTGAAAGGTGTAGTGGATGTTGAAGGCTGTCGCCAACCGGGCGTACAAGGCATTTGTGGCGTGCGCTCTGGGTGCTGCGGTCGTGCTGGCACCGGCTGGCGTGGGCGCGCGGCAATGGCAGGACACCCCTGCCTCCTCCCCCATCGCGCTGGCCGAGCTGCCCCCCCAGGGGCGTGCCACCTATGCGCTGATCCATGAGGGCGGGCCGTTTCCGTACGACAAGGATGGCTCGGTGTTCGGCAATCGCGAGCGGCAGCTGCCCGCCAAGAAGCGCGGCTACTACCGGGAGTACACGGTGCGCACACCAGGGGTGGCACACCGGGGCGCCAGGCGCATCGTCTGCGGCGGCGCCAAACGCATGCCCGATGCCTGCTATTACACCAGCGACCACTACACGAGCTTTCGAGAAATCAGGCAATGAACCCGATGATGTCTTCAAGCGCAGATTTCATGGTGCGATCCGATGTGGAGCACCATTTCCCTTTTCATTCGCAGGACAGCTCGCTGGCGCTTGCGGACACTGTAATTCGTGAATCTCTAAGAGAAAGAGCAACGGAGATGGAAACGCCACTTCGTCAAGAGCAGGACACGCTGTTGCGCGGCGTGCGCCCGAACATCGTGCAGTCGATACGCGCCTTTCGCGTACACGACCTGCAGGAGACGGCGCGCGTGCTGGGCCAGCATTTCCTGTATGCCAACCTGGCCCATGCCCAGACCAAGCAGGATGTGCTGGAGCTGATCGCCACGCAGTTCACCTTCCCGGCCCATTTCGGCAAGAACTTCGACGCGCTGTACGACTGCATGACCGACCCGCTGCACAAGGCCGGCCCGCAGCCAGGCTTTGTCGTGGTGCTCGAGCAGATCCCGGCCACGGTGAAGTTTGACAAGGAAGCGCGTGAGCAACTGCTGGACATCTTCCGCGATGCCGCCGACTACTGGAGCGACCGCAAGATCGCCTTCCGCTGCTTCTATTCTTTTCTGTAGCCCGTTCTGCAACCGCCGGCCAGGCGGAACGGGCTGAGGAACCGCGCCAAGGCGCTGCCTCCCAGGCCACGCAGATTGAAATCACCCCCACGGGCGAGAAGATGCCCACCGACAAGCTGGTGGATGTGTCCCCGCTGGCCCTGCGCATGAGCAGCCCGTTCAACGTAGGCTACTGGCTGGCAGCGGCATAGTCTGGCTGGGGCGTTGAGCGTTGAGCGCGAACAGCCGCCGAACGCTCAACCTCTTCCCCCCACGCTGCGCGCCAGCGCCACGTAATCCGCCACCGGCACCTCCTCGGCGCGGCGCTGGGTATCGAAGGCTCCGCCATAGGCGCGCGCCTCCAGCCAGCGCCCGAGGGTGTGGCGCAGCAGCTTGCGCCGCTGGCTGAAGGCCACCTGCACCAGCTCCGACAGCAGCGCCACGTCCAGCGCCGCCGGCTGCTCATGGGGCAGCATGCGCACCACGGCACTGTCCACGCGCGGCGGTGGGTCAAAGCTGCCCGGCGGCACGAACAGCACATCCTCCATGGCGTAGCGCCATTGCAGCATCACCGACAGCCGGCCATAGGCGGCCGTGGCCGGCCGGGCCACCATGCGGTCTATGACCTCTTTCTGCAGCATGAAGTGCTGATCCTGAACCACGTGGACCTGTTCCAGCAGGTGAAACAGGATGGGGCTGGAGATGTTATAGGGCAGGTTGCCGACAACTCTTATTTTAGGAGCATTCAGTGCTTGCGCCACCTGCGCAAAGTCCACTTTTAGTACATCAGATTCAATGACATCGAGCTGGCCGTGCTGGCGCAGGCGCGCGGCCAGGTCGCGGTCCAGCTCGATCACCGTGAGCCGGCCCAGGCGCTCGACCAGCGGCTGGGTCAGCGCCATCAGACCCGGGCCGATCTCGACCATGGGCTGGCCCGGACGCGGGTCGATGGCGCGCACGATGGCATCGATGATGCCGCCGTCGGTCAGAAAGTTTTGGCCGAAGCGCTTGCGGGCAATGTGCTTCATATGGCGGACTTCATTGCGGTGCGTCGCGGTATTCGACGTAGGCGCGGCCGCGCGCCTCCTGGATCCAGGTGGTGAAGGCCTCGTCGAGCTTCTTCTCGCGCACCTGGTCACGCACCATGTCGCGCTGCTCGCGCTGTGTGAGCTTGGCCTCGCGGCGCTCCAGTAGCTCGATCAGGTGCACGCCAAAGCGCGACACCACGGGCTGGCTCACCTCGCCGGGGCGCAGGGCATTGAGCGCCTGCTCGAACTCCGGCACATAGCGGCCCGGCCCGGCCCAGCCCAGGTCGCCACCGCTCTTGGCGCTGCCGTCCTGCGAGTACTCGCGCGCCAGCGCGGCAAAGTCGGCCTGGCCACGCAGCACGCGCTGGCGCAGTTCTTCCAGGCGTTCGGCCGCCTGGCGCTCGGACAGGCCCGCGCCCACGCGCAGCAGGATGTGGCGCGCATGGTTCTGCACGGCCACCGTGGGCACGCCGCCATGGGTCTTGTCCACGACTTTCAGGATGTGGAAGCCCGCGGGCGAGCGCAGCGGCCCGACCACATCACCCACCGCCACCTGCCGCACGGCGTTGACGAACAGCTCGGGATAGCGATCGGCCGGGCGCAGGCCGAGCACGGCACCGTTCGGCCCGTCCGGGGCGTCGGAATATTCACGCGCCAGCGTGGCAAAGTCGCCGCCGGAGCGCAGCTTGTCCAGCGCCTGCTGGGCGCGCGCCTGGCGCTGGGCGACCTCGTCGGGGCTGGCGTTCTCGGCCACCTTGATGAGGATATGGCCCAGGTTCAGCTCTTCCTTGCCCGGCGCCGCGTCCTTTTTCTGCTCCTGCAGGTATTGATCGACCTCCAGGTCGCTCACGCGCACGCGCGCCTCCACCTCGCGTTCGCGCACGCGCAGGGCCAGCAGCTGGTTGCGCAGGTCGTCGCGAAAGCGCTGCGGACTCACGCCGTCCTGGGCCAGGCGGCGGTGCATTTCCTCGACGCTCATGTCGTTTTGCCGCGCCACGTTCTGCTCGGCCTGGTCCACGGCAAAGTCATCCACCTTGATGCCGCTGTCCTTGGCCAGCTGGATCTGGATTTTTTCCAGGATCAGACGCTCCAGCACCTCCCGGGCCAGCTGCTCGTGAGGCGGCACGGCCGCGCCCTGCCCGGTCAGCTGCTGCGCCACGCGCTCGGCACGCTGGCGCACCTCGTTGTTGGTGATGGGCTCGGAGTTGACCACGGCGACGATGTAGTCGGCCTGGCGCACCGCCGCACTGGCGGCGCCGCCCGCGGGAGGCAGCACGCCGGCCGCTGACGGCAGGCGCATGGCCCCACCGCCCGAAGGCCTGAGCCCCTGGGCCTGAACCGTCAGGGCCGTCAGGCAGGCCAGTGCCAGGGGCAGAACGCGGAGTGTCATGGCGTGAGAGAAATTCATGGTGCAAGGCGATCCGCGCTGAGCGCGCGTGCGGTTAATCGTACTGGCTGAAGCGGCTGGGCTGGTGCGTGCTGTCGCCCAGGGTCTGGTAGCCCGGCACATAGCGCTGCAAGGAGGCCAGGGGGTTGGAGCCCAGCGAGAGGCGCGAAAAGCCCCGGAACTCGATCTGGAACAGCAGCCGGGTGTTGGCGCTGATCAGGCTGCTTTGCAGGCGCTCAAGCACCACGCGGCCTATCCAGCAGCAGCTCTCGTACTCGACGCCGACGATGGTGTCCACCAGCTTGCGATCCTGCAGGCTGTAGTTGAGCCGGCCCACGCTGAACCAGCGCCCGCCGGCGCGACCCTTGTCGCCGCCCTCGCCGCCAAGGGCGTTGAGGGGCCATTGCCAGCCCACATCGACCTGCTCGCTGGGCAGGGCGATCAGGTTGGTCACCTTCTGCATGCGGTAGGCCGCGCTCAGGGTGCGAAAGCTGCCCGGCGAGTAGCGCAGCGCCACCGTGGTGCGCTGCGAGTTGCGCGTCTTGGGGTTGTATTGCACGGTGGAGTCAAAACCCCAGTGCGGCGTCCAGTTGATGCCCGCGCCCAGCAGCACGTCGGACACGCGCTCGCTGACTGGCAGCGCGCCGGGCATGGTGACGCGCTGGTCGGAAAAGCGCAGGCGCTGGGCGATGCCAAAGCGCGCCGCCTCGGCGCCGCTGTCGGGGTTCAGCAGGCGCGTGGTCACGCCCAGCGTGAACAGGTTGTTGTCGGCGATGCGGTCGTTGCCGCCAAAGGCGTTCTCGGTATAGACCGAGGCGAAGTTGAAGTCGTTGGGCGCCGTGTCATACACCGGCAGCAGGCTCTGGTCACGGTAGGGCGTGTAGGTGTAGAAGGCGCGCGGCTCTAGCGTCTGCAGGTAGTCGCCGCCAAAGAAGCGCGCATCGCGCTCGAACACCAGGCCGCTGTCCAGGCTGAAGGTGGGCAGGGTGCGGCTGGCGGTGGTCTGGCCGTTTGCCAGCGGATCGTCGAACTGGTACTGCGTGGCATGCAGCTGCAGGCGCGGCGTGATGAAGCCGGCCGGCGCCAGAAAGGGCCGGCTGATCTGCGCCATGGCATAGCTGCGCTTGCCGTTGGGCTGGGCGTAATACCTGCGGTCGGCATGGAAGGCGGTGGCATCGGCCTCCACGCTGGCGTCAAAGCCGCCGGCCAGCTGCAGCGGCTGGTAGCGCCAATGCAGCTGCGGCAGCCGGTCGTAGGGCGGGGTGATAGGCGAGGTCACGTCCTGCAGGGTCTGCCACTTGAGCGTGTTCAGGCTCAGCGCATGCTCGCCACGCGCCCAGTTCAGCGACGCCTGGCCCGGCAGCAGGCGCTGCACATACTGGGACTGGATGGCGCCGCCGCTGCCATGGCTGAACAGGCGCGGCGTGAAGTCGCGCCAGTAGTCGTCGTCGCTCACGCGGCGCACATCCACGCCCAGGGCCACGTCGCCCGCGGGGGTGTCCAGCGCCGCGCGGTGCTTGACGCCATAGGCCCAGCGGTCGCGCTTGCGCAGCTCGTCCCTGGGCATGATGTCGGCGGTCAGCTCGCCGCTGTAGCGCGGCTCCAGGTAGCGGAACTCGCTGCCCAGGGCCACGCCGCGCCGGCTCATCAGCACGGGGGTGATGGTGGCGTCGCGGTTCGGGGCGATGTTCCAGTAGTACGGCTGGGCATATTCGACGCCGCTGACGCTGTTCAGGCCTATGGTCGGCGGCAGCAGGCCGGACTTGCGCCTGTCCGACAGCGGAAAGCTGATGCTGCCCACCGGCAGGATGGGCACGCCCTTGAACTCCAGCACGCTGCCCTCGGCATGGCCCACGTCCTCGGCCTGGTCGAGGTGGATGGTCTTGGCGCGGATGATCCAGTCGGGCTGCCAGCTGGCCTCGTTGTCACGCTGGCAGGTGGTGTAGGTGCCGTTGTGCACCACCGAACGGTCATGGTCTATGAAGTCCACACGCGTGGCCTCGCCATGGGCCTGGGTGGCCAGAAAGCGGTAGCGCGCGTCGCTGAAAAAGCCGTTGAAGGCATCCACGCGCAGATCCAGCAGCGTGCCGTCGTACAGGTTGCCGGCGCGGTTGATGCGCACCTGGCCGCTGGCCTTGGCGCGATCCTCGGCCACGTCGTAGTCCATATGGTCGGCGTGGATCACCGTGTCGCCGCGGCGCAGCTCGGCATCGCCCTCGATGGTGGCGCGGATGTCGGGCTGGCCCGTGACGCGGTCGCCACGCACGAACACCGGCAGCTGCTGGCGCACCTGGGGCGGCAGGGTTTCCTGCAGCCGCGGACTGGTGCGCAGCGCGGGGGCCGATTGGACAGGCGCGTCGGGCGTCTCATCGCCGTCGCCCACCTGGGCCAGCACGGCCAGCGGCGCGCCGCACAGCATCAAGGCCACCAGCCGCGCCAGCGGACGGCGCAACGCGGCCGGCATGGGCGGGCGGGTGGACGGGACGTGGAGCAGGAAGGAACGATCCATGGATTGCAAGAGGCTGGCACATGGCACGCCGGGCGATGTGCCGCCCGGCCAGGGAAGACCGGGTTTGTAAAATCCGATTATCCATGAGCCATCCCCTCCCCCCCCTCCCCAGCGGCGCCAGCGCCGTGCAATGGAACGACCCCGCGCGCCAATCCGCCTTCCTGGCCTGGCTGGCCCCGATAGCCGCCGCGCAGAACCTGCTGCCCGCCAGCCTGCGCCCCGCATCCGCCGACGCCAGCTTTCGCCGTTATCTGCGCCTGGACGCGCAGGACGGCAGCAGTCGCATCGTCATGGACGCCCCGCCCGACAAGGAGGACTGCCGCCCCTTCGTGCATGTGCAGGGCCTGATGCAGTCCGCCGGCCTGCCGGTGCCGCAGATCCACGCCTGGGATCAAACGCATGGCTTCATGCTGCTGTCCGACTTAGGCGCGCAGACCGCCATAGAGCGGTTGGACGAGGCCCAACCCGCCGCCGCCCACGCCTGGTACCTGCAGGCCGTGGATCTGCTGATTGACTGGCAAAAGGCCAGCCGCCCAGGCGTGCTGCCGGCCTACGACGACGCGCTGTTGCGCCGCGAGCTGCAGCTGTTCCCCGACTGGTACATCGCGCGCCATCGCCAGGTAACGCTCACCGACGCCCAGCAGGCCACGCTGGCCAAGGCCTTCGAAACAATAGTGGCGCAGAACCTGGCCGCGCCCAGCGTCTATGTGCACCGCGACTTCATGATGCGCAACCTGATGGTGCGCGCCGATGGACGCTTGAGCGTGCTCGACTTCCAGGACGCGGTGTATGGCCCAGTGACCTACGACATCGCCAGCCTGATGCGCGACGCCTTCATCACCTGGGAAGAGGATTTCGTCATCGACATTACCGTGCGTTACTGGGAAAAGGCCCGCAAGGCCGGCCTCATCGGCGCCGCAAGCGCCAGCGGCTGGGGCGCGGACTTCGGCGAGTTCTACCGCGCCGTGGACTTCATGGCGCTGCAGCGCCACCTGAAGGTCGCCGGCATCTTCGCCCGCCTGACGCTGCGCGACGGCAAGCCCAAATACCTGGCGGACGCGCCGCGCTTCATCGCCTACATCCGCGCCACCTGCGCACGCTACCGCGAGCTGACGCCGCTGCTGCGCCTGGTCGATGAACTGGAGGGCACGCAGGCGGCCATGGGATACGCCTTTGGGCGGGTCTAACAACGGTGCGGTGCATTGGTTGTCTTCCACCCTCGCGGGCTTGTGTATGCACACATCTTTTTGATAGCGCGTAACGCATATTTAGCGCAGGTTTTAGCTCCCTCGCCCCCTTGGGGGAGAGGGTTGGGGTGAGGGGGTGAGGGGGTGATGCGGCGCAGCGCCCCGTTTTTACACCCTCACCCCCGCCCTCTCCCGCACGCGGGAGAGGGAGAAACAGGCGCCAACGCAGCGGCCATGGTTTTCATCATCAAAACAGCCTGCAACACTTATCTACCAAGCGCTAACAGCTACTATTTTTAAACTGAATGCCACGTTTTTACTGCCCCCTGCCCCTGGCCGCCGGCGCGCAAGTCACGCTGCCGCCCCAGGCCGCGCGCCATGTGCAAGTGCTGCGCCTGCAGCCGGGCGGCGTCATCACGCTGTTCAACGGTGAGGGCGGCGAGTGGACGGCCAGTGTCACGCGCATGGGCCGCAGCGATGTCGATGTAGAGATTGGCACGCACACCGCCGTCGAGCGCGAGGCCGCGCGCGCCGTGCATCTGGTGGTCGGCATGCCGGCCAACGAGCGCATGGACTGGCTGGTGGAAAAGGCCACCGAACTCGGCGCCGCCAGCATCCAGCCCGTGACCACGGCGCGCAGCGTCGTCAAGCTGGCCGGCGAGCGCGCCGCCAAGCGCCAGCAGCATTGGCAGGCGATAGCGGTGTCCGCCTGCGAGCAGTGCGGGCGCAACCGCGTGCCCCCCGTGCATGCGCCGCTGGCGCTGGCCGACTGGCTGCGCCGCGCGCCGGCCGCAGGCCAGCGCCTGCTGCTGTCGCTGCGTGACGGCAGCCAGCCACTGCGCCAGGCCGCCGGCGGCGCCAGTCAGGTCTGGGTGCTGCACGGCCCCGAGGGCGGGCTGACGGCGCAGGAGGAAGACGCGGCGCTGGCCGCAGGCTTTGTCCCCGCCAGCCTGGGCACGCGCGTGCTGCGCGCCGAGACGGCCTCCGTCGCCGCCCTGGCCTTGCTGGGGCTGGAATGATGGCTGCGGTCCGCGCCGCCGCCGCTTCAGGCGGCAAGCAACCGGGGCGACGCGCCGGCCGGCAGCGCCTCGGGCATGCCGCCGTCGGCCAAGCGGAACTGCGAGATCGCGGCGAGCAGCTCCTGGGCCTGTTTCTTCAGCGCCGCGGCTGCGGCCGCGCTTTCCTCGACCAGCGCCGCGTTCTGCTGCGTCGCCTGATCCATCTGCGTGATCGCCTCGCCGACCTGGGCCACGCCGGCGCTTTGCTCGCCGCTGGCCGCGCTGATCTCGCCCATGATGTCGGTCACGCGCCGTATCGCCGCCACCACCTCGCCCATGGTCGCGCCGGCCTGATCGACCAGGCATGAGCCCTGCTGCACCCGCTCCACGCTGGCCGTGATCAGCTCCTTGATCTGCTTGGCCGCCTCGGCGCTGCGCTGCGCGAGGCTGCGCACTTCGCTGGCCACGACGGCAAAGCCGCGGCCCTGCTCGCCGGCGCGCGCTGCCTCCACGGCCGCGTTCAGCGCCAGGATGTTGGTCTGGAAGGCAATGCCGTCGATCACGCCGATGATGTCCGCGATCTGGCGGCTGCTGTCGTTGATGCCCTTCATGGTGTCCACGACCTGGGACACGACCTCGCCGCCCTGGGCCGCAACATTGGAGGCGTTCAGCGCCAGCTGGTTGGCCGCGCGCGCGTTGTCGGCGTTCTGGCGCACGGTGGCGCTGAGCTGCTCCATGGAGGCCGCGGTTTCTTCCAGCGCAGAGGCCTGGCTTTCGGTGCGCGCCGACAGGTCGGCATTGCCCTGGGCGATTTCGCCGGACGCATGGGTGATTTCGACGGCCGTGCCGTGCACCCGGGTCACCAGGCTGCGCAGGCTGGCACGCATGCGCACCAGCTCGGCCATCAGTCCGCGCGCCACGCCATGCCCGGCGGCGGCGCTGAGATCGCCCTCGGCCACCCGGCCGAGCGCCTGGCGCGCCTCGGCGGGCTCGCCGCCCAGCTCCAGGCGCAGCGTGCGCACCATGACCACGGTCAGGGCGGCCGCCGCCAGGGCCGCGAACAAGGCCACGGCCGCCGCGATGCGCTGCATGCGCTCGGCCCGGGCCTGGGTGCTGCGGTGCACCTCGTCGGCCGTGGCGCGTGCGACCTTGATCTGCTGGAGCAGCGCCGAGCGCAGCGCGCGCCAGGCCGGCGTTTCCAGGCTGTTCAGCGCCTGGGCCGCCGCCGCGGGGTCGCTGCGCGCCAGATCACGCACCTGGCCTTGCACGCCCACCTGGGTCACGCGCAGCTGCTTGAGCGGCAGCAGCGCGGCTTCCACCGGCGTGCCGCGGACGACCGCCAGCGTGGCCTCGTAGGCCTCGTCGAAGGCCTGGTGCGAGGCCTTGAGGTTGTCGTAGGCCACTTGATTGGCCGGGTCGAGCACGATGTTGCGCAGCGCCTGGCCCGATTGCAGGCCCTGGGCGTAGAGCTCGGACAGGCCGGCCGCCACGGCCTGCTCGGTGCCCATGTAGCTGCTGAAATCGGATTGGGTGCGCGTCAGCCCCCACAGGCTGATGGCCAGGGCCAGCACGAACAGGCCGGCCGGCACGACGGCGCAAAGAATCAAACGGGAAGTGAATCGCATCGGGATGCCTCTCGCAGCCAACGGGTCATCGCTGGCCGTTAATAAATATAAATTGTTAACGATGTAACCAAAAGATGTGGCCTGCGAGACTAGGATAAACACGTGGCCGCCGAGGACTCCGGTGCGTCTTGCTTCAGCGCCGCGGGCCTTGGAAAGGCCCGCAACGGCACAAGGCCGTGCCGCCCGGGAGATTCGGCGGGGTGCGCGCGCGGCCCGGCCATGGCGGCGCAGGCGCTCGCCGCCATGCCGGGTTCGCATTTTGCTATTAATAATATAGCTGCTTGCGCTTTACCAGTAAGCGTAAAACCCCAATTTCATTCAAACTTCCGCGTGCGCTTGCATGCAGCCGGGCATGGCGGCGATCACCTGCGCCACGGCCGCGGTGAGCCTCTTGGCATAGGGCACATGCAGGAACTCATTGGGGCCATGGGCATTGCTCTTGGGGCCAAGCACGCCGCAGACCATCATCTGCGCCTTGGGAAAGCCCTGGCTCAGCATGTTCATCAGCGGGATCGTGCCGCCCTGGCCTATGTAGCCGCAGGGGGCGCCAAACTGCGCCTGGCTGGCGGCGTTCAGGGCCTGCTCGAACCAGGGGGTGATGGGCGGGGCGTTCCAGCCGCTGGCGGCACTGGCGCCCTCCCAGGTGACGCGCGCCTGGTAGGGGGCGTTGTCTTCCAGCAGGGTTTTCAGCTCCTGCACGGCGGTGGCGGCGTCCACCAGCGGCGGCAGGCGCAGGCTGAGCTTGAAGGCGGTGTAGGGGCGCAGCACGTTGCCGGCATCCTTCAGCGCCGGAAAGCCCTCGGCGCCGGTGACGCTCAAGGTGGGCTCCCAGGTGCGCTTGATCAACGCCTGCACCGGGTCGGTGGTGGTGGGCAGTGCAAATACCTGGCTGCCACCGCAGTCGTGGTGCGCCCAGGGGAAGCGCCGGTAGACCTCTTCGCCCAGGATGGCGGCCGTGGCGCGCGCCTGGGCCAGGCGGTCGGCCGGCACCTCGCAGTGAAAGCGCGCGGGCAGCAGGCGGCCGGTGGCCGAGTCCTCCAGGCGGTCCAGCACCTGGCGCATGATGCGAAACGACGAGGGCACCAGGCCGGATGCGTCGCCGGAATGGATGCCCTCGGTCAGGATCTCGACCTTGAGCGTGCCGCTGGCCATGCCGCGCAGGCTGGTGGTGAGCCACAGCTGGTCGTAGTTGCCGGCGCCCGAGTCCAGGCAGATCACCAGGGCCACCTCGCCCAGGCGGGTTCTCAAGGCGTCGATATAGGGCAGCAGGTCGGCGGAGCCGCTTTCCTCGCAGGTCTCGATCAGGCCGACGATGCGCGGGTGCGGCACGCCCTGGCGCTTCAATTCCTGCACGGCGGCGATGCTGGCGTACACCGCATAGCCGTCGTCGGCGCCGCCACGGCCGTAGAGCCGGCCGTCCTCGTACTTCGGGCTCCACGGCCCCAGGTCTGAGCGCCAGCCTTCGAACTCGGGCTGCTTGTCCAGGTGGCCGTACATCAGCACGGTGTCGCTGCCGCTGTGCTGGTGCGCGGGGATGTCAAAGAACAGCACCGGCGTGCGCCCGGGCAGGCGCACGATCTCCAGCGACAGGCCGCTGACCTTCTGCGCCTCCACCCATTGCGCGGCGTTGCGCAGTACGGTCTCCAGATGGCCCTGCTGCTCCCAGTCGGGCGCAAAGCCCGGCGACTTGGCCGGGATGCGGATGTAGTCGGTGAGCTGCTTCAGGATGTCTTCATCCCAGGCACTGCTGACGCGCTCCAGGGCGAGGGCGGTGTCCAGGGCGGGGGTGGGCAGGCGGGCGGTCATGGCTGTCCTCTGGCAATGCACAAAGCAGGCAGGATACGCCAAGGCCAAGACCCCTTGGGGCCAGTCAGATCACGGGAGTTGCCAGCGGCTGCGCGGCCTCGGGCACAAAGCGGCCGGACACGACCCGGTTGCGCCCGGCGGCCTTGGCGGCATACAGCGCCTGGTCGGCGCAGCGCAGCAGTCGCTCCCAGTCCTCGGTGCCATGCAGCTGGCCGCCACACACGCCAATGCTCACCGTGGCGGTGATGGCGCAGCCCTCGCGCGCACAGGGGCACTGGGCCACGGCGCTGCGCAGGGTTTCGGCCAGCTCGGCGGCGGCCTGCTGCGCGGTGTTGGGCAGCAGCACCAGGAATTCCTCGCCACCGTAGCGCCCCACCATGTCCTGGGCGCGCAGCCTGGCGCTGAGCAGGCCCGCCACATGGCACAGGATCTGGTCGCCCACCTGGTGGCCATGGCCGTCGTTGACGGCCTTGAAATGGTCTATGTCCACCATCATCAGCGCATAGGGTTCATGCGAGCGTGCGGCAACAGCCACGTCACGGCGCGCCGCCAGCAGCAGGGCGCGGCGGTTGAACAGGCCGGTCAGGGCGTCGCGGGTGGCAAAGTAATGGTTGTTGGCGTCGGCCCTGTCCTTGGCCATCAGGATGAAGCCCAGCGACGCCAGGATGACCACGACAAAGGCCGCCATGAAGGTCAGCGACTGCACGCCATCGGTGCGCAGCAGGCCTTGGGTGGGGATGCTGTGCAGGGCGGCCAGCGCACCGCGCACCGCCAGCAGCACGGCCTGCAGGCCCAGCCCCGCGGTCAGCAAGACGGCGCCACGCATTTGCGCCGGCGGCTTGGGCCGCCACAGCGCCCACAGCACCAGGGCCACCTGCAGCGGCGGCACCACGCCGGCGACGATCACGCAGGCGCGGTAGTCGTCCTGGAACCAGGCAAACAGCAGCGCCATGGCCAGCACCGGCACCAGCATGCGACGCCAGGGCAGCCCATGGCCCTGAAACTGACGCACGGCCGCCAGCGCCAGCGCAAAGGTGCCGGCCAGCAGGGTATTGGCCAGCACCACGCTGGCCCAGGCGGGCACCGCGCCGCGCAGCGTGAACAGCAGATAGGTAATGGTGTGCAGCACCAGCGCCAGTGCCCACAGGCCCATGCCTTCGCGCCGCTCGGGCCGAACGGCGGCCATGGACAGCGCCATGGTGGCGGAGGCTGCCGCCGTCATCAGCAGCATGGTGGGCACATCAAGGGGCAGCATGGGGCAGCAAGAAGATGTGAGACGGCCTTTTTACCCCAAGGCCAGGGTCTGCGCCACGGGGTTTGTCAGTCGTGCTCGAAGCGGAACACCGCCGTGCCCGCCAGTGCATTGGGCAGCCAGCGCACCTCGCGCCCGTCCTGCAGGCCGAAGGCGTCCAGGATGCGCAGCTTGTTCTTGTACGCCAGCACCTCGAAGTCCTTGTAGGTGCCGACGCGGATGTTGGGCGTGTCGTACCACTGGTAGGGCAGGCGCCGCGTGACCGGCATGCGTCCGCGCAGCACCGACAGGCGGTTCGGCCAGTGCGCAAAGTTGGGAAAGGCGACGATGCCGCTTTGGCCCACGCGCGCCGTCTCGCGCAACATGACCTCGGCATTGCGCAGATGCTGCAGGGTGTCGATCTGCAGCACCACGTCGAAGCTGTTGTCGCCAAACATGGCCAGGCCTTCGTCCAGGTTCAGCTGGATGACGTTGACGCCGCGGCGCACGCAGGCCAGCACATTGGCGTCGGCCAGCTCTATGCCGTAGCCGCTGCAGCCGCGTTCGCGCTGCAGCAGATCGAGCAGGGCGCCGTCGCCGCACCCTAAGTCGAGCACGCGGCTGCCTTCTGGCACCAGGCGTGCAATGGCTTGCATGGTGGCGTGGTCGCTCATGGTTGTCCTCCCTGCAGCTCCTTGGAAATACTATCAAAATAAGAGCGCACTACGCCCATGTATCGGGCGTCATCCAGCAAAAATGCATCATGACCATGGGGAGCGTCGATCTCGGCGTAGCTGACATCGCGGCGGTTCTCCAGCAGCGCCTGCACGATTTCTCGGCTGCGCTGGGGCGAGAAGCGCCAGTCGGTGCTGAAGCTCACCAGCAGAAATTTGGCACGCGCCACGGCCAGCGCCTGGGCCAGGTTGCCGCCATGCCGACGCGCGGGGTCGAAGTAGTCCAGCGCGCGCGTGATGAGCAGATAGGTGTTGGCATCGAAATACTCGCTGAACTTGTCGCCCTGGTAGCGCAGGTAGCTCTCGATCTGGAACTCTATGTCCTGGGTGCTGTACTTGAGGTCCATGCCCTCCCTGAGCTGACGGCCGAACTTCTCGTTCATCACGTCGTCGCTCAGGTAGGTGATGTGGCCGATCATGCGCGCGATGCGCAGGCCGCGCTGCGGGATCACGCCATGGCGGTAGAAATGCCCGCCGTGAAAGTCCGGGTCGGTGACGATGGCGCGGCGCGCCACCTCGTTGAAGGCGATGTTCTCGGCCGTCAGATTGGGCGCGCTGGCCACCACCACGGCGTGGCGCACGCGATCGGGGTATTGCAGCGTCCACGACAGCGCCTGCATGCCGCCCAGGCTGCCGCCCATCACCGCGGCCAGCTGCGCAACGCCCAGGCGATCGAGCAGCAGCGCCTGGGCGTTGACCCAGTCCTCGACCGTGACCACGGGGAAGTCGGCGCCATAGACCTCGCCCGTGTCCGGGTGCGCGTGCATGGGCCCGGTGGAGCCAAAGCAGGAGCCCAGGTTGTTGATGCCGATGACGAAGAAACGGTTGGTATCTAGCGGCTTGCCAGGGCCGATCATGTTGTCCCACCAGCCCTCGCTCTTGGGCTGGCCCTCGTACGTGCCGGCCACATGGTGCGAGGCGTTGAGCGCGTGGCACACGAGCACGGCGTTGTCACGCGCGGCGTTGAGCTCGCCGTAGGTCTCGTAGGCCAGGGTGTAGTCGCGTATCGAGGCGCCCGACTGCAAGCGCAGGGCCTCGGCAAAGTGCATGGATTGCGGTGTGGCGATGAACGACATGAAAAAACCCGGCTGTCGCTAAAAACGAGGCCGGGTCATGCATCCATCGGTCATGTCTTTAGCTGAATTTATAAAGCGCCCGCAAGCGGTAGCAAATCGGCGCGTCTGGCGGGCATTATGCCAAAGGCGTGGCCTGCGGCACAAACAGCGCCAGCAGACCCAGCACCAGAAAAATCACGGCCGAGATGATGTGCACCAGGCGTATCGGTACCTTCTTGACCAGGCGGTCGCCCAGCCAGACCACGGGTGCGTTGGCAATCATCATGCCCAGCGTGGTGCCGGCCACCACCCACAGATAGGCGTTGTACTGCGCCGCCAGCATGACGGTGGCAATCTGCGTCTTGTCACCCATCTCGGCGATGAAGAAGGCCACCACGGTGGTGCCGAACACGCCCAGGCGCACGCCCTTGCCCTCGCCGTCATCGTCGAGCTTGTCGGGGATCAGCATCCACACCGCCATGGCGATGAACGATAGGCCCAGCACCCAGCGCAGCGCCTGCGGCCCCAGTACCGTGGTCACCCACGCGCCGACGGCCCCGGCCAGCGCATGATTGGCCAGCGTGGCCACCAGAATGCCCAGCACGATGGGCCAGGGCTTGCGAAAACGCGCCGCCAGCACCAGGGACAGCAGCTGGGTCTTGTCGCCCATTTCTGCGAGGGCGACGATGGAGGTGGAGATGAGAAAGGCTTCCATAGCGGGACTGGGTCAAGGGATTTCCGGCCGGAAGCATTCGGACAGCATTGACCACGCCCCGACTCCGGCCTGATGGATCGGCGCATGGTCAATGGTCTCGCCCAGTCCGCCATTGCGGCGAACCTCATGCACCATGGCGCGCGGGCGCGCCAAGTCTGTTGATGCATGCCTCCCGTGGCGCCTGCGGCGCGCGTGGGCAGGCTACTCCCCATGGACGGCCGGCATTGTATCCATCCGCGCCGGTGCCGCCCGATGGACAACAAATACCCGGTAAATACCCTCGAAAGTGTTGCTGGAACGCACTTATCACCATTCTGAGGCCATAGGGATACTTGATAATGGCCGAGCCTTCCTGTCCTGCAGGAAAGCACTTTGCGGTGTCTGGTCAGTTTCGCGTCTTTGAAGTCGTCACAGGTTTGTTGATTGCGTCGGGCTCCATCGCGTTCCATGTTTATTTCTAGGAGTCCCGTCATGGGCAACAAACTTTACGTGGGCAACCTGCCCTATTCCTTCCGCGACCAGGATCTGGAGCAAACCTTCGGCCAGTTCGGCGCCGTGCAAAGCGCCAAGGTCATGATGGAGCGCGACACCGGCCGCTCCAAGGGCTTTGGCTTCGTCGAGATGGGCAGCGATGCCGAGGCACAGGCCGCCATCCAGGGCGTGCATGGCCAGAATTTCGGCGGCCGTGACCTGGTGGTCAACGAAGCGCGCCCCATGGAGCCCCGCCCCCCGCGCAGCGGTGGTTACGGTGGTGGCGGCGGCTACGGCGGTGGCCGCGGCAATGGCGGCGGCTACGGTGGCGACCGCGGCGGCTACGGCGGTGGCCGTTCCAGCTACTGATCTCGATCAGACAAGGGGCCGCAAGGCCCCTTTTTTTGCGGCATATCGGTGACATGAGCGCACAAACCCCCTTGTATTTGCCCAAGAGTTTTGCAACATAATCTCCGTTGGTGAAGGGCGACCTTCATCGTGGTTGCGGTGATCCGTCAGTTTTCGCGCATAGGGCGTCTTTGTGATCAACTGGCTGCGGGTTCGGGACTCCGTCGCTCATTTCAATTGTTTTTCAGGAGTCCCTTGATGGGCAACAAGCTGTACGTCGGCAACCTGCCGTACTCGGTGCGCGACCAGGATCTGGAGCAGGCCTTTGGCCAGTTCGGAACCGTGACCAGCGCCAAGGTCATGATGGAACGCGACACCGGTCGCTCCAAAGGCTTTGGTTTCGTGGAAATGGGCAGTGATGCAGAGGCCCAGGCCGCCATCAACGGCATGCACGGCCAGCCCCTGGGTGGCCGCGCCATCGTCGTGAACGAGGCGCGCCCCATGGAGCCCCGTCCCCCGCGCAGCGGTGGCGGTGGTTTCGGCGGTGGTGGCGGCGGCTACGGCGGTGGCCGTGGCGCG
>Ga0209608_1001603_pt1 | contig 18222 bp, 17 predicted proteins | sample AD_UKC130_MetaG_FD_184428 | JGI IMG/M metagenome (GOLD analysis project Ga0209608, IMG submission 184428) | Active sludge microbial communities of municipal wastewater-treating anaerobic digesters from Canada - AD_UKC130_MetaG (SPAdes) (version 2) | ecosystem: Engineered > Bioreactor > Anaerobic... | reverse complement strand
CTCATTCCCTTTTTATGGAACCGTTTTCCACATAGAAAAACGCGCATCTTTCGCTGTCCCGGTTGAAAAACCTTTTTTCAGTGCTGGTGATAAGCGTCTGTATACCTTCGATGCTGTCAAGCAGGTATTCCTTCCGCCTGTCGTCGAGCTCCGACAACACGTCGTCGAGCAGGAGTACCGGGTATTCGCCCGTTTCTTCTTTCATGATGTCTATCTCGGCCAGCTTCATCGAAAGCACCGAAGTCCTCTGCTGACCCTGGGAGGCATATATCCTGGTGCTTTCACCGTTCAGCCGGATATCTATATCATCCCGCTGCGGCCCTGCCATAGTCGTGCCTTTCTGCAATTCCTTCTCCCTGTTCCTGCGGATGCATTGCCTGAATGCAGCTTCTATTTCTCCTGCATCATCAGTATCCCCTATATTGAACGAAGGATCATAAACGATTTTCAGCTTTTCCTCACGGTTCGTAAGCTTTTCGTGCCTTACGGCCGCAGCCTCGCCAAGCCTTTTTATGAACTCTCTCCTCGCCTTCATTATCCTGGCGCCGGTCCTGGCCAGGTGATGATCCCAGACCTCGAGCGTTCCGGCCAGGTCCTGGTTCATTGAAATTGATTTAAGGAGGTTGTTGCGCTGCATCAGGATCTTTGCATACTGCTGCAGATCGAAGAAATAAGAAGGCCTCAGCTGGCTCAGCGTTATATCTATAAAACGTCTTCTTTCAGCAGGACCCTGCTTAATTACAAGAAGATCTTCCGGAGAGAATATTACCGCATTCAGGTGGCCCATCAGCCCGCCTATTTTTTTAAGCGGTATATCATTGATGCTTATCCTTTTCCTTTCTTCACAGCTGTATACTATGTGGATCTGTTCATCCCTGTCTGTTCTTGAGTATTCGAGCCTTATATCGAAAAAATCCCTGCCGTATTTCAGCAGCTCGTTGTCTTTTGGCGTCCGGTGGGATCTCCCTGAAGCGCATAAAAATATCGCTTCGATAATATTGGTCTTTCCCTGGGCATTATTTCCGTAAATAATGTTGAATGTGTCGGCAAAACTTACTTCCGCATAGTCGTAATTCCTGTAGTTTTTCAGACAGATGCTCTTTACCTTCAACAATAACTCCTTGCTTTCCGGATGTTATCCTGTGATATTGTATATATTCCCGTCATATTCCACGACATCGCCTGGTCTCAGTTTCTTTCCCCTCCGCAGTTCGGTCCGGCCGTTGACCAGGACCGCACCGGAAGAGATTATTTTTTTCGCATCCGAACCTCTTTGCACTATCCCGGTAAACTTCAGCAGCTGTTCCAGCTCGATATATTCAGTTGAAATCCTTACTTCCTTCAAGTATACTCCTTCTTCCTTTTTAACAGGTTTGTCCTTTCCTATTATTCCACCTTAACTTACCTTCTAATAGGCAAAATCAGATAAGCAAAATCATTTCCCTGCAAAGGCTTTATGGTACAGGGACCCAGGCTCGTCGTGAAATAAATATCGATCATTTCGTTTTCTATTACTCTCAGCGCTTCTATAAAAAACTTGTGATAGAATGATATTTCTAGCCTTTTGCCTTCCATATCGATCCTGAGTTCTTCGCGCACATTGCCTGCTTCCGTATTTGCAGTTATGACCATCTTTTCTTCGGTAATATCGAGATTTACAGGATACCTTCTCTCTTCGCTGGTTATTACCAGTGAAGCCCTTTCGAAGCACGAAAGCAGATCTTTCGTATTTACCCTGACCTTTGTCTCATGGTCTTTCGGGAAAATACTCATGTAATTAAGGTATTCTCCTTCAAGCAGCCTTGAAGTCACGATGCAGTTGCCCAGATCAAACATTATCTGGTTCCCTGCAGCATATATGTACAGTTCATCGTCTACAGGCTGAAGGATCTTGGCTATTTCATTGAGCGTCTTTCCCGGTATGACGAGTTTTCTTTCAGCACCTCCGGCCGTCTCTCCGCTGTTTTCCGGTTCAAAGCATCTCATTGCAAGCCTGTAACCATCTATAGATACTATTGTAAATTTTCCATCCTTATACTCAAACAGCGAACCTGTAAGCATCGGCCTGTTTTCGTCAGTGCTGACAGCAAAGATGGTCTGCCTTATCATGTCCTTGAGCATCCCCTGGCTTATTTTAATGCCGTCTTTCCTTTCAACTGTCGGGAGTGCCGGGAATCCTTCAGCGTCCAGTCCTCTTATCTCAAACATGGAGTTTTCGCATTCTATTATGACATTATTGTTTTCTCTGACTTCAACTAGTACTTCAGCATCGGGGAATTTTCTTATTATTTCACCGAACATCCTTGCATTGAGGACTATTGACCCCTGTTCCCTCACATCTGCTTCTACATAACACTCTATCCCTATTTCGAGGTCGTTGGAGGTGAGCTTGACCCTGTCGCCGGCTTCGATAAGTATCCCTTCGAGTATCGGAAGCGTCGTTTTAGCGGACACAGCTTTCTGCACTATGTTTATCCCTTCGAGCAGTTTTTCTTTCGAACAGATTATTTTCATCTGAAAGACCTCCGTATTCTTTATCTAATTTCAATAAAACCACAGTAATAATAATAAGTGCTGTTGATTCCGTGAATAACCCGTACAAGCCCATGAAACATCGGGTTTTTGGCTGTTGATTCCAATGTTGATAATTTGTTGGTGAATGTTGATGTTAAAATTTGATTTGAAATATCAACATATTATCAACAGCAACTTATCCCCATATCAACAATTTTACGGGGATAATGTTTACTTGCCTGTAATGTTTCTTTTCAGTTCTTCTACTGCGCGCTTTATTTCCGGATTCAGCTGGATATCTTCTTCGATTTTCTGTATCGCGTGTATAACGGTGGTATGGTCCCTTCCGCCGAATTCTTCCCCTATCCTGGGAAGAGAAAGCCCCATTATGTCCCTGCACAGGTACATTGCTATCTGCCTTGGATAGGATATGTTCCTGTTCCTTTTCTGGGACAATATGTCTTCGGTCCTGATATCATAATACCTTGATACCGACTCGATTATATGGCTGGTATCTATAACCTTGTTGTTTGAAGATGCAAGGATCTCTTTCAGCGCTTCCTGGCACATCTCTACCGTCATTTCATTATCCGTCAGAGACGAATATGCTATAACCTTGTTCAATGCCCCTTCAAGTTCGCGTATGTTGGAAACGACCTTATCGGCAATAAATGCCAGGACATCGTCAGGTACTGAAACATTCTCCAGCTGCGCTTTTTTCTTGAGTATAGCGATACGTGTTTCAAAATCAGGTGACTGTATATCTGCAGTAAGGCCCCATTCGAACCTCGAGCGGAGCCTGCCCTCCAGGGTCGTGATCTCCTTTGGAGGTCTGTCGCTTGATATGATGATCTGTTTGTTTGCTTCATACAGGGCATTGAAGGTATGGAAAAACTCTTCCTGGGTCCTCTCTTTCCCGCCTATGAACTGGATGTCGTCTATGAGGAGCACGTCCATGTTCCTGTACTTGTTGCGGAATTCTTCGTTGGTGTCGTCCTTGATCGCATTTATAAGGTCATTTGTAAATTTTTCCGAAGAAACATACAGGACCTTCATGTGAGGGTACTGGCTCAGTATGTAATGGCCTATGGCATGCATCAGGTGTGTTTTGCCGAGACCTACGCCGCCGTAAAGGAACAGCGGGTTGTATGCCTGGGCAGGAGCCTCAGCAACCGCAACAGCTGCAGCATGCGCAAGCCTGTTCCCGTTACCGATCACAAAAGTATCAAAGGTATACTTGGGATTAAGGACTGAGTTGTAGTATTCTTCAATTCCGTTCGATTCGGACGACTGCTTTATTTTTGACGGAGGTTCCTGGGAAGGAACAGATATTTTTATCGTATATTCTTTCGATGTAACCTGTTTGACGGCATTTGAAATAAGCGTCAGGTATCTCGATTCAAGTATTCCTTTGTTGAAATCCGAGGGTACTCCGAGGACAATTGTGTCCGAGCTGAGAGAAATTGGTTCTATGGTGTTTATCCAAGTATTGAAACTGATCTCGGTCAGTTCGTTTTTCAAAAGATCGAGTACTCTGGGCCAAATGCCGGATAACGAATTCATGATTTTTCCTCCAAGGTATAGTTATGTGATGATGTTCAAAATTGGAAATCACGTGATTATCATTTGAGCATAAATAATATATCAGACTTTCAGGCAATATTCAATTAAGAAATGGCCTAGTTATCCACAAAAATAACAGTAAATCTTCAATTATCCACAGCCTGTCACTTCTGATATCAACATCGGGAAACAGGTCATATTTTTACCTGCCTTAAATGATATGAAAAATATTCCAGACCGCATAAAATGAGGTTCCGGAAGCGATGGATCGTGAATACTTTCTTGACATGATCTCGATGTTTAATATATAATTGGCGTGATGTATTTGTCCTTTCGGACACCATACATGTTTATTTTTTGTTTAAAGAAGCGGTTAAACGCAAATACTTTCATTTGGACGACAGACTTAATTGCGGCATGAAACGGGGGTGTGAACTGTGTTAAGGACTTTTCAGCCTAAGAAAAGACAGAGAAGCAAGGAACACGGCTTCAGGAAGAGGATGAAAACCAGGAACGGCAGGAAAGTGTTGAGAAGACGCAGACAAAAAGGGCGCAAAGTGCTTTCAGCATAAGACCGCATGACTGTGGTCTTATTTCGTCTAGGGTACAATGAAGAATACTGAGCGGTTGAAAAAAAACAGCGACTTTGCCCGAATATACAGGAAGGGCAGATTTTTTCCGGGTAAATACCTGGTATTGTATTTATTGAGCAATAACACTGAGATAAACAGGCTCGGCGTAAGCGTAAGCAAAAAAATAGGCAAAAGCGTGAAGCGTAACAGGGTGAAGAGACTGATCAGGGAGAGCTACAGGCTCCTGGAGCCGTTTATCCCTGTCGGTCTCGATATAGTTATTACGGCCAGGAAAGTCGACACCACATACAGTTTTGCGGATATCATGAAGGAAATGAAATTCCTCTTTAAGAAAGCCGGTGCATTTGACAGGGAAAAATGGGATACATCAGGAAATTCTTGATAGCAATGATAAGGCTGTACCAGAAATACCTGTCGCCCCTGAAACGAAAAGGGAGCTGCAGGTTTTACCCTACGTGCTCCCAGTACGCCATTGACGCGCTTAACCGGTATGGCGTCCTGAAAGGGAGCTGCCTGGCTTTAAGGCGCATACTGAAATGCCATCCGTTCCATCCGGGCGGATTTGATCCGGTAAAATAGACAGAGAAAATCAAAACTGTGAAGGGACAAATGAGTCATGTTTGATTTTTTGGCTTATCCACTTGGAAAATTTCTTAAGTTCATATATGACATCACTTTCGAGAATTACGGGCTTGCCATCATAATCTTCACGTTCATCGTAAGGCTCGCCATGCTCCCGCTGACGGTAAAACAGCACAAATCGACGATGAAGATGCAGGAGCTCCAGCCGCTCATAAATGACATCCAGAGGCGGTACAAGGACGACAGGGAGGCAATGAACCAGGAGCTCATGAAGCTCTACCAGGAGCACAATTACAATCCTGCCGGCGGATGTCTCCCTGTCCTTATCCAGATGCCTCTCATACTCACGCTGTACTGGGTCATAGTGCAGCCGCTGAAGTTCATGCTCGGAAAGGCCAGCGACGCCATAGATACGATAGTGGATGCCGCTGCCAGGGCCCAGGCCACTATAAATTCGGCAATGTCGGCGTTTTACTCTGCGGCCGACCCGGGAAGCTTACAGGCGAACCTCCCGAGGACCGCGGATGCCGTGTTGAGATTATGGGGCGCCCACAGGGAAATAAGGGCCCTGAACTTCTTCAATGAAAATCGCGGCCTGCTCTACCAGGCAGAAGGCATGCTGAAAGATTCCGAACTCATAGATTTCCGCAGTTTTCTCGGCCTGCACCTGGGAGAGACGGCTTCTTTCCAGCCAGGCGTGATTTTCGGCCCCGAATGGAAGACATATCTTCCCCTGTTCATACTGGCCATCTTGGCAACTGTGACGACATACCTGTCAAGCAGGCTTGCGATGCCGAAAACCAACGACAGTAAGGACAAGGCCGCAGGGTGTTCGGCCAACTCGATGATGTACGTGGGCCCGGTCATGACCCTGTTTTTTTCGTTCCAGCTCCCTGCGGGTGTCGTGCTGTACTGGATGACGGGTTATGTATTTGCTATTTTCCAACAGCTCTATATCAATAAGTTTGTACTGAAAAAGAAAGAGCCGGCAGATGCTGCGGTCCAGGCAGGCGGCAGGGGAAGCCGGACAGTTGTTGAAAAAGAATCAACGGAAGGAAACGATGGTAAAATAGAAGCTGGAGACGCCGCATCTGCAAAACAGCTGCCTTCAGGAAAGGGTACGCCGGGAAAGGGCAAAGGAAACGGTAAAAAAGGCGGGAAGAAAAAAGGCGGCAAAAAGAAGAAATGAAGACTTATGAAGATGCGGCCAGAAGGAGGTTGCTGGTATAGATGAGCAAGGTAATCGAGACCGCGGGGAAAACAGTTGATGAAGCGATAAACGCAGCACTGGAACAGCTCGGTGCCGATATCGACGATGTGGAAGTCACTGTACTGGAAGAAGGGTCCAAGGGCTTGTTCGGCATAGGAAGCAGGCAGGCCAGGGTACAGGTCAGGCTGAGACTGGACCCGGCCGGAGCTGGGGTCCGTTTTCTTGAAGAAGTTTTCGAGAAGATGGATGTGGATGTCGACATAGAAAAAACTGAGGACGAAAACTCCGTAATGTACAGGATCTCAGGGAAAGACAGCGGGATAGTCATCGGCAGGCGCGGCGAAACGCTGGATGCGCTGCAGTACCTTACAAGCCTCGTAGTGAACAAACACAGCAACAGGTACGTGAGAGTCACCATGGACGTGGAAAACTACAGGGAAAAGAGGGAGGAGACCCTCGTGAGGCTGGCGAGAAGGCTGGCGGACAAGGTCGTGAGGTTCCGCAGGAGCATTTCGCTCGAGCCGATGAATCCTTACGAGAGGAGGATAATACACTCGGCGCTGCAAAACAACGAGTTTGTCGAAACATACAGTGTAGGTGAAGACCCCAACAGGAAGGTCGTCATAGCCCTGAAGCAGGCCCGTTCCGGAAGGTGACCGCAGGGCCGTGCCTGCGTTTTGCAGCAGACGGCGTTCCATGTGAAAAATCACGTTGCGTGGACAGAGGACAACCCGGATTGTCCTCTTTTGAATTTTGACCATCTTTTCAAGGCCGATATATTTACTGTCGGCCAATGCGTTATAATAAAGTATGCGAGACTGTCGCCGGACAGGATCCGGCCGGAAGGAAGAAGAGGCATGAGTGGACGTTCGGACTGTTTGGCGGCCCTGCCGGGCAGGAACTCCGAAACCATCGCCGCCATCTCGACCCCGTACGGGACGGGAGGCATCGGCATCATAAGGATAAGCGGCCCTGAAGCCTTCAGCGTGGCGGAAAAAATATTCAGGGGCCGGAAGAAAATAAGCGAAATAAGGAGCCATTCCGTAGTACACGGAAGGATAATAGATCCGGTGGACGGACAGATGGTGGACGAAGTGCTGCTTGTGAAAATGGATGCGCCGCGGACGTTTACCGGTGAGGATACCATAGAGATAAACTGCCACGGCGGCATCGTCGTGCTCCGCAGGGTGCTTTCCCTCGTCCTCAGGCACGGCGCGCGGGCGGCGGCTCCAGGCGAATTCACGAAACGGGCTTTCATGAACGGCAGGATCGACCTGGCCCAGGCCGAGGCAGTGATCGACCTGATAAATTCGAAAACGGAAGAGGGATCACGGGCTGCAGCCGCGCAGCTCCAGGGCAAACTTTCTGAAAAAATCAGGAGCGCGCGCAGGAAACTTATCGAACTCATCGCCCATATAGAGGCGGCCATAGAATATCCCGAGGAGGACATAGAAGACATAACCGGCGATGAAGTCCTCGCGGGCATTGCAAAAGTAAGGGAAGAACTCATGGAAACAGCGCAGGGATCCAGCAATGGAAGGCTCCTGAGGGAAGGCATGACCGTCGCCATAATAGGCAAGCCAAACGCCGGCAAGTCATCCCTGCTCAACGCCCTCTCGGGAAGCGACAGGGCGATAGTGACCGATATCCCCGGGACCACAAGGGATATCATCGAGGAATACGTGAACATCAGGGGAATACCTGTCAGGTTCCTTGATACGGCAGGGATCCGCACCACGGATGATCCCGTCGAGGCAATAGGTGTCGAACGGGCCAGGGCAGCTGCAGAAGAGGCGGAACTGGTCATCATCGTGCTCGATGCCCAGACCGGGATAACCGATGAAGACCGGGAAGTGCTGAAAACGTCGCGGGACAAAAAGGCGATCGTCATGATAAACAAGTTGGACATCGCGGACGACCTGGTGGTGGAAGCCATGAAGGAGCAGGCAGCAGCCCTCGGGAACATGCCGGTAGTCGTCGCTTCGGTGGCCGACGGTACGGGCATGGATGACCTGGCGGATAAAATAGGAGAACTGGCCGCCGGAGGGCAGGTTTCGGCCAACAGCGAAATATTGGTGACGAATGCCCGCCACATGCAGCTGATCGAGGACGCCATCGCACACCTGGATTCGGCCCGGTCTGCGTTCGAGGGCAGGATGCCGCTGGACCTCGTGACCATAGATATCAGGGACGCGGCCGAAGCACTTGGACAGATAACGGGCGAATCCGTCGGCGAAGACGTGGTGAACGAGATATTCTCGCGGTTCTGCCTCGGTAAATGAGCGGACTGCGATCCATGGGGCAAACACCTGCCGGCATGACAGAACGAAAACATGCCGGCATAACGAATGGACGTATAGACATATTTACTGGTACCGGGTGACAGGTTTCCGGTTTAGGAGGTATTATGGAATACATTGCCGGGAATTTCGACGTGGCAGTCGTTGGTGCGGGACACGCGGGATGTGAGGCGGCGCTGGCCTGTGCCAGGCTGGGCATGAAAACCATCGTTTTCTCCATCAACCTGGACGCTATCGCAAACATGCCGTGCAACCCGAGCATAGGTGGTACGGGCAAGGGGCATCTTGTGCGCGAGATAGACGCATTGGGCGGCGAAATGGCCAAATGCACCGACAAAACGCTCATACAGTCCAGGATACTGAACAGGGCCAAGGGACCTGCGGTCTATTCGCTGAGGGCGCAGGTGGACCGGAAGGCTTACCAGGCGGTGATGAAATACACCCTGGAGAGCCAGGAGAACCTCTACCTGAAACAGGCTGAAGTCACGGAACTGCTGACGACGGAGGACGGCAGCGCCGTCACCGGCGTGAAGACCCACACGGGCGCCGTATACCACTGCAGGGCAGTCATACTGACGACAGGCACATACTTAAAGGGAAAGATATTCATCGGCGACGTCAGTTTCAGCAGCGGACCGGACGGGCTTTTCCCGGCCGACAGGCTTTCGGACAGCCTCAGGGAAAAGGGCATCAGGCTCATGAGGTTCAAGACCGGTACCCCGGCCAGGCTGAACAGGAGGACCATAGACTTTACAAAAATGCAGCCGCAGCCCGGCGACGAAGTGATAATACCGTTCTCGTTCGAAAATGAATGGACAGAAAGGCAACAGGTCAATTGCTGGCTTACATACACCAACAGCAGGACCCATGAGATAATAAGGAACAATCTCCACCGCTCGCCGCTGTACGGCGGCATGATCGAGGGCATCGGGCCCAGGTATTGCCCGTCCATCGAGGACAAGGTGGTGAGGTTTGCGGACAAGGAGAGGCACCAGGTGTTCGTTGAACCCATGGGGCTGGACACCCAGGAAATGTACCTGCAGGGCATGTCCAGCAGTCTCCCCGAAGATGTGCAGATCGAGATGATAAAAACGCTGCCCGGCCTTGAAAATGCACATGTAATGAGGAGCGCCTATGCCATCGAGTACGACTGTATCGACCCCACGCAGCTGAAGCTCAGCCTCGAATTCAAAAATATCAGGGGGTTGTTCTCCGCCGGACAGATAAACGGGAGTTCCGGCTACGAGGAGGCGGCGGCCCAGGGGCTGATCGCCGGCATAAACGCTGCGCGGTTCGTCAGGCAGCAGCCGCCCTTTATACTGGACAGGTCGGAAGCGTATATAGGCGTGCTGATCGACGACCTGGTGACAAAGGGCACCAACGAGCCTTACAGGATCATGACTTCGCGGGCCGAATACAGGCTGCTGCTCAGGCAGGACAACGCCGACATGAGGCTCACGGAGAAGGGCTACGAAATAGGCCTGGTAACGGAGGAGAGATACAGGAGATACCTCGAAAAGAAGCGGAGGATAGAAGAAGAGATCGAGCGGCTGGAAAACACGTATGTGCCGCCGTCCGACGAAGTCAACGGTTTCCTTGAATCCATGGGAAGCACCAGGATAAGGTCCGGGGCGAGCCTTGCAGAACTGCTGAGGCGCCCGGAACTGGACTACAGGTCGCTTGAGGCCATCGACCCCGGAAGGCCGGGAAGCCTCAGATCCTCCAACACGGGGAAATACGACTCTGTAGCCGAAGAAGTGGAGATCTCCGTCAAGTACGACGGCTATATAAAGAGGCAGATGATGCAGGTAGAGCAGTTCAGGAAAATGGAGAGGAAAAAGATACCCGCCGGCATAAACTATGAAGAGATATACGGGCTAAGGCTGGAAGCAAGGCAGAAGCTCTCACAGGTCAGGCCCGAGTCGGTGGGGCAGGCATCCCGCATCTCGGGCGTATCCCCTGCCGACATATCGGTCCTGCTCATATACCTGAACACACGGTACGGCCGCGAAGGCCGGAGAGAAGACACGGGACGGGACGATGGACAGGCAGGTGAGCGTAATGGATAACATGCTGGCAGAATACCTCAAAAACGGCGCCGCGGCATATGGAGCGGAGCTTGACGACCGCATGACCGGGATGTTTTTCGAATATAAGAGGATGCTGCTCGAATGGAACGAGAAAATGAACCTTACGGCCATCACGGACGACAGGGAGATCATCCTCAAGCACTTCGTGGATTCGCTCAGCATACTGCCCTACGTCAAAGGGGCGGGGCGGATCGTCGACGTGGGGACGGGTGCGGGTTTTCCGGGCATACCGCTGAAAATCGTACTTCCGGCCCTTGAAACGGTCCTGCTGGATTCGCTGGAAAAACGCATAAGGTTCCTTGAGGCCGTGATAGGCGAACTCGGGCTCAGCGGCGCCGAGGCAGTCCATATGCGGGCCGAGGATGCCGGCAGGTCCGAAACGTTCAGGGAATCGTTCGATATAGCGGTGGCGCGCGCTGTGGCTTCGATGCCCGTGCTTCTCGAGTACTGCCTGCCCCTTGTGAAGCCCGGCGGGATATTCATCGCCATGAAAGGCAGCAGCGGGGACGAAGTCGCGGCATCGGGAAAAGCGCTCGAAATACTCGGCGGAAGTATACAGGAAGTCAATGATTTCGTCCTGCCGGGAAGCGATATGAAAAGAAGCGTCATCATAGTGAGAAAAGTGCGACAGACACCGACAAAATACCCAAGAAAAGCGGGAAAGCCGTCAAAAGAGCCGTTGGTATAAGTAAGGTACTGCCAGAAATTCGGAAAAAGAGGCGAACGATTCTTGTTATAAAAAAAAGGAAATCATAAAAGAGGCGGCGAATTATATTTCACGCAATAAACAGGTAATAATTGTAAATTTGCGTGAAGTTGTACCGCCTAACGGCATATGGTACGACGTGCGTTGGAAAAGGATGGTGCTGTATGCTGGAGAGCAAGCTTCAATTTCCGAAACAGGCAAAAGAAAACGAGAAGAAGAACATAAGCTACATCGACATCGACTCTATCCGGCCCAATCCCTACCAGCCCCGCAGGCAGTTCAGCAGGGAGTCCCTCGAGGAACTGCGCGAATCGATACAGCAGTACGGTGTGATACAGCCGATAAATGTCAGGAGGATCTCGGGCAACAGGTACGAACTGGTCGCAGGAGAGCGAAGGCTCAGGGCGGCGGTGATGGCCGGGCTGAAACAGATCCCCGCCATCGTGATAGACATAGACGACAATGATTCCGCCGTGCTTGCCCTCATTGAAAACCTGCAGCGCGAAGACCTGAACTACCTCGAAGAGGCCGAGGGGTACAGCAACCTCATAAATGAACACGGCCTCACGCAGGAGGAGCTTGCCCGGAAGATAGGGAAAAGCCAGTCCACCGTGGCAAACAAGATAAGGCTCCTGCGCCTGCCTCCTCTTGTCAAGAAGATCCTGGCGGAAAACAATCTCACCGAAAGGCATGCCAGGGCGCTGCTGAAACTCCATGACGAACAGCTCCAGCTCAAAGTCCTCAGGATCGTCTGCGAAAAAGGGCTTAATGTCAAGAAAACGGAAGAACTGATAGAGCGGGTGATCGACAAGTACCTCGGGCAGGGAAAGGACAAGGACAGGAGCAGGGAAAAGGACAAGCCCGCCGATAAGAAGCTGACGAAAACCATCAAGGACATCAGGATATTCGTAAACACGATCCGCCAGGCCATCGAACTGATGAGGAAGTCGGGCGTCAATGCGAGGGCTGCCCAGTTCGACCGCGGAGAATACATCGAGTTCATCGTAAGGGTACCCAAGGCTTGAGCCTGGCGGACCCGGACGATCAGGTAAAGCCAATATAGCGTAAGGCCCACTTAGGACCCTGCGTGTCAACATTATGACCCCTGTTTTGTGTGCTGCTCTCCGGAGAGCAGCCCTTTTTTTGCCCGAAAGTGGACATAGTTTCAAAAGTTTATTAAAATATAGAAAGTATCTTTAGAAAATCTGGCAATGATTAATTCCAGGAACGATCAGAAAGAGGTATTTCGAATGGCAGGAACAGAAGGTCTGAATGCGCAGCGTATCATACCGGTCGATATAGAAGCTGAGATGAAAGAATCCTTTATAAATTATGCGGTAAGTGTCATTGTCGACCGTGCCCTGCCTGACGTAAGGGACGGGCTCAAGCCGGTCCACAGAAGGATCCTGTACTCGATGTACACCCAGGGATTCACCGCGGACAAGCCATACAGGAAATGCGCCACTACGGTAGGCGATGTGCTCGGCAAGTACCATCCCCACGGCGATGCCGCCGTATACGACAGCCTGGTGCGCATGGCACAGGATTTCTCGCTGAGATATCCCCTCGTGGACGGGCATGGCAACTTTGGTTCGAGGGACGGCGACCCTCCGGCTGCGATGAGGTACACTGAAGCGAGGCTTTCAAAGATAGCTTCCGAGATGCTGGCGGATATCAACAAGGATACCGTCGATTTCAAGGCCAACTTCGACGAGCACGAAATGGAACCCGTCGTGCTGCCTTCCAGGTTCCCGAACCTGCTGGTGAACGGGAGTTCCGGCATTGCAGTCGGCATGGCCACGAACATACCGCCCCACAACCTGAACGAGGTCATAGACGGCATAATCGCGCTGATAAAGGATCCCGGGATAACGACGGAAGAACTGAACAGGATCATAAAAGGCCCTGATTTCCCGACCGCCGGAACGATCATCGGCAGGCAGGGCATCAGGGATTACTTCAGGACAGGCAGGGGCAGGCTCGTCATAAGGGCAAAGGCGGAAATAGAGACCCACGAGCACAACAGGCAGAGGATAATAGTAAAGGATCTCCCGTACCAGGTCAATAAGGCGAGGCTCATCGAAAGGATCGCCGACCTTGTCAAGGAAAAAAGGATAGACGGGATAGCCGACATAAACGACGAATCCGACAGGGAAGAAGCGGTAAGGATCGTCATCACGCTGAAAAGGGACGCCAATGCCAACGTGGTCCTCAACCAGCTTTACAAGTTCACCGAAATGCAGTCCACTTTCAGCGTCAACATGCTTGCCCTTATCCCGACGCCGGAAGGCAAGTTCCTGCCAAGGGTCATCGACATGAAGACGGCCCTCGTGCATTACCTGGACCATCAGAAAGACGTCATCACGAGGCGTACCCGCTTCGACCTGGAAAAAGCGGAGGCCAGGGCGCATATCCTGGAAGGCCTCAAAAAGGCCATCGACCACCTGGACGAGGTCATCAGCATCATAAGAGGGTCAAGGACAGAAGCCCAGGCGAAGGAAGGGCTGATGGAGAGGTTCGGGTTCAGCGAAAGGCAGGCCCAGGCGATAGTCGACATGAGGCTGGGCAGGCTGACAGGCCTCGAAAGGGAAAAGCTCGACGAAGAATACCGTGAAGTGATGGAAAAGATACGCTACTACAGGAGCGTGCTGGCCGATGAAACTCTGCTCCTGGGCATTATAGAAGACGAACTCACCGAGATCAGGAGGAAATACGGCGACGAGAGAAGGACCTCGATCGCTGCTGGTGAAGATGAGGATATAGACATCGAGGACCTGATAAAAGAGGAGGAAATGGTCATAACCCTCACCCACTTCGGCTATATCAAGAGGCTGCCCCTCGACACCTACAGGAGCCAGAAGCGGGGCGGCAAGGGCGTCACTGCCCTCAGCACGAGGGAAGAGGATTTCGTGGAGAAACTCTTCATAACTTCCACACATCATTACATCCTGTTCTTCACCAACAAGGGGAAGGTATACAGGCTGAAAGCCTACCAGATACCCGAAGCCGGGCGGCAGGCAAAGGGGACTGCCATCGTCAACCTGCTGGAACTGGCGGGCGACGAGAAGGTCTCGGCCGTCATACCGATAGCGGAGTACAGGGAAGGCCTTTACCTCGTTATGGCCACCAGGAACGGACTCGTTAAGAAAACGAGGCTCTCCGAATACGACAACATCAGGAAGGGAGGCCTTCTGGCCGTCTCGCTGAGGGAAAACGACGAACTGATAGATGTGAGGCTGACCGACGGCGAAAAGGATATAATCCTCGTCACCAGGGAAGGCATGTCGATCAGGTTCAGGGAGAGCGACGTCCGCCCACTGGGAAGGGTGGCACAGGGTGTCAAGGGCATCACGCTCGAAGAAGGCGACTGGGTGGTCGGCATGGCTACGTCGAGAGAGGATTCGACGCTACTGGTGGTCACGGAAAACGGCTTCGGCAAGAGGACCGAGCTCGAGGAATACAAGACACAGATAAGAGGCGGCAAGGGTATCCTGACCTACAGGGTCACCGAAAAGACAGGCAAGGTCATCGGCGTCAAGCTGGTATATGAAACGGACGAGATAATGCTCATCAGTTACGACGGCACACTCATAAGGATGAAAGTCTCGGACATAAGCATACTCGGCCGGGCAACGCAGGGAGTGACCCTGATGAGGACGGCTGAAGGGAACACCGTCGTGAGCATCGCCAGGATAGAGACGGAAAACGGCGATGATGAAAACGGGGAAGAAGAGGCCGAAGCGGAGAATGAAGAGAAGAACGGAGAGGCAGGAGAGGAGCAGTAGATGTTAATTTGTTTATAGGACAAGATGTAATGACAACCTGTGGATAAAACTCGATGATATCCACAGGTTTTTTTATATTTTAACGAAAATTCCCGTCAGAAAGCCCGTATGCCTTGGTATCACAGCGTTATACAGGTTTTTCGATGATCCGCAGTTATCCACAGACGTGTGGAAAACATGGCCGGATCCGGCAGAATCAAGGCTGGAGCATGTTAATAAATCCTCCGCCGCTGTGGAAAAATAAAATAAACATCCTGATAAATCACAGTGGGAGGATGCAGTATGAAAGCAAAAGACATAATGACGAGGGAAGTGGCGACGGTGCAGCCGGGTGCGACCATCCGGGAGGCCGCGGACCTGATGCGGAAACATAACGTCGGCGCAATCCCTGTCTGCGACGGGAACGCCGTCGTGGGTATCGTGACTGACCGGGACATCGTCATAAGAAGCGTGGCGGAGGGATCCGATCCCCGGACCACCCCGGTAAGCAGCATAATGACGACAAACGTGGTCACTGTAACGCCGGAAGCGGACATCGAAGAAGTGGGAGCCAAAATGTCGCAGAAGCAGATAAGAAGGGTGCCCGTGACGGACGGCAACGGCCTCGTGGGGATCGTCTCGCTGGGAGACCTGGCGGTCGACAGGCGGTCCGACATGGAAGCCTCCGAGGCGCTCACCGAAATATCAAGGCCGGTAAAATAGTGCGGCCGGGCAAAACGCGATCCCGGCTCCTTTTCTTCTGCTGTTCTGCAAGAGCTTGGCGGCGTTTCGCCCGATAATCACTGACGACCGGTTTTTGCCGGGGCGGGGGCAGCGCTTCCTTATTAATATATAAAGCACTGCCGCAGCAGGGGTTGTCATTCCGCCTACAGCAGTATCGTAACGAACTTGATCGAGTATATGTCGCACATCATCATGTCATCGGAGTCCACCAGCCGCAGGACGATGTAGCTGGCGCCGACTGCCACGAGAGTGCCGGTGCGGTCCGTGAGCAGGTTCGTGCCGAGGAGGAATTCTACCCTCACCCGCCTGCCGATCTGCGTGCGTAAAAAGCCCGGCGTAAAGAAGGTATTCTGCAGCGTCGAAGGCGTCTGGTCCGGAAACTGGGTGCCTGGCTGCGCTGCTATGCCGCCCGGTACCGCAGGGAACTGCGGTGATACTGATGATGATGTCGTGACGGCACCGGCTGCCGGCAGCGTCGGCAGGGACGGAGGGAGGACCTGTGTTCCTGCCGGGCCGCCGCTGACCGGAAACGTCTGATGCACCCCGGGGATATATGGTGTGCCCTGGACTGCCCCGCTGCATGTAGGGTTTAAGTCCCTGTATGCCATACGATCACTCCTTAATGTTCTTTCAAGTCTGGTAGTACAATGGTGTCGGTTCATAAAAGCAGTGCTGTGCTATCCTGTTGAAATAACTCCCTGAGCCGTTCCTCGGGAATATGTCCTCGCATACCGGGCTGAAGGGGTTGTAATACCACAGGCAGGGCGCAACGTCGGGCAATATGTTCCCCGACAGGGCCCAGTCGGCGACCTCGAAATGGATCTGTTCTGCTGGGATATTGTACACGTTCTGCGGGTTGACCTGTCCGTACACCTCGGTAAGAAAGCACGTGAACTGGTACGGCTGCTCTATGACCCTGCGGAGGTTGCCCTGGCCGGTGCGCAGGTACTCGCCGCCGGAAACATGCACCCTGTTCATCACGACGGTGGCCACGGCCTTCATCCCTGCTTCGCCCTCTCCTTCGGCCTCACATCTTATGAGCCTTGCGAACAATTCCCTGTCTGTCATCGCAGCTTTACGACCTCCTTGCTACATTATATTAACATAACCAGTAAATGGTAACCGGATCCGGCTCAAAATAGCAGGCCGCCGGATGATAAAAGATTTGCCCGGCGGGCAGAATAAAGATGTACGCTGACGATCTGTCTTTGAAAAAGGAGGCGATCTTGTGAGCAGGCGAAGGAGCATGATGTCCGAACAGCTCAAGCAGGAAATAGCCAGGGAACTCGGGGTCTACGACAAGGTAGAGTCCGAGGGCTGGGGCGCCGTTTCCTCCAGGGACTGCGGCAACATCGTGAAGAAAGCCATCGAGATGGCGGAAAGGAGCCTGGAAAACAAATAGCCCCTCCTTTGGACACAGCGTAACGGGAGCCGGCAATGCCGGCTCTTTTTATATGCCTGCCTGTACTTTTTATTGTTGAAACCTGCCATTTTAGATGATATAATAGTATTTGCTAAAATCTGGGGGAGTTTCCACAGTTGTGAGCACCTGGATTGGACCCTGCCGTCACCGGCGTATTTGCCGTTGACATAACATGCCGGAGTGGCTGAAAAGTGCAGTATTGCTTTATTGCAAATCTGTTACATTTTCTTTACACTTGGCATGGATATGTTGACTGGTAAAAATGCGGGTGATATAATCAACTTGAATTCGGGGGGGTATAGCTTGCCCTTCTGAAGAAAGTTGTAAGGCAGGCCGGGCTATCAGAGAGGGGAGAGGCGTAGTCCGGCTTGAAAGAAAGCCTGTCCCCAAAAAATAACGAGGAGGATTTGAGAGTATGAGTAATCTCAAAAAGTTACTTGCAGTTATCGTTACTGTATGCTTGCTCGCAACGATGACGATACCTGCATTCGCCGCAGCCTCTGATGCTGAGATCTGCGAAAAGCTCAGCATACTCAAGGGCGAAGGCGCCGGTGTAACTGATGAGTACCTCGCAAAAGGTACCAACAGGTTCCAGGCAGCTCTTCTTTACCTGAGACTGATAGGTTTGGAAGATGAAGCGCTGGCATTCACCGGTGAGGACAATTTTGATGACGCCGGCCTGATTTATAAGGGCGGGCAGAGAGTTCTCGCTTATCTCAAGGCTAACCCTGAA
>Ga0209608_1001601_pt1 | contig 18232 bp, 14 predicted proteins | sample AD_UKC130_MetaG_FD_184428 | JGI IMG/M metagenome (GOLD analysis project Ga0209608, IMG submission 184428) | Active sludge microbial communities of municipal wastewater-treating anaerobic digesters from Canada - AD_UKC130_MetaG (SPAdes) (version 2) | ecosystem: Engineered > Bioreactor > Anaerobic... | reverse complement strand
TTATGTTCCTGAGGTTTGTCTGGGCAAGTTTTGTAACTGCCTGGTAGAAGTCAACAACATTGTATACTGCGTTGAATGGGTCAACCACCTCATAGAATATTACACAGTCAACCACTACAACTGTATTATCTTTTGTTATAACTTCTTGGGGTGGTACATCAACTACTTGTTCACGCATGTCAACTTTTTTTATGGTTTCAATGAATGGTATTATCATGACTAGTCCGCTTTCAACTGTCCGCTGATATTTACCAAGCCTTTCAACAACACCCTTTTCATAGGGTCTCAGTATCTTAATGCTTTTAAATGCAAGTACTAAAAGCACTAAGACTATTATTATACTTAGAATATCCAAATCAAATCACCTCTCAATTTTTTCTACTATGAGTTTAACACCATCTACACCTTTTATGATAACCTTATCCCCTTTTCTGACCTTATCTTGGGATTTCACACGCCACATCTCACCATCAACTTTAACCAAGCCTTCTTCTTCAAAATCTTCCATCACAGTTGCGGTTTGTCCTATCAGCCTGTCTGCCACAGCCCTCCTCTGGGGCTCCTTTGAAACTTTAGAAGCGAAAGGCCTTGATACTCCAAGTAAAACCACCGAAACCAGTATGAATGCAACAAATTGTATCGTGAAGTTAAAACCAAAGTAACTGAGCGCCGCCGCTACAAAAGCGCCAATACCAAACCATAAAAGAAAAAAGCCTGTTGTAAGCATTTCACCAATAAGACACACAGCACCTATAATAATCCAACTACTATAATCCATAATACCAAACCAATAATAAATTATCTACCCTAATTATATAAAACATCTACTAGAAAAAAAATTGGAGATGAAAAAATTGGATGAAATCCTAGCCAAGATCGAAGAATTCTTCGGCTTCGTCCCAGAAATATTCAAAGTCATAGAGGATGAACCCCAAATCCTAAAAGCATATTACAATAAAATGGAAAGTATACTATCTAATGATGCCCTCCCACTAGTTACAAAAGAACTCATAGGGGTTGGGGCCGCGGCAGCCCTAGGATCCGAACATTGCCTTAAAACACATATTAAAGTTTCAAAACGTCTGGGAGCATCCAAAGACGAAATATTATTGGCAATCCTTATAGGAGCTGCGATGGCCGAATCAACAGCACTCTCAAAATCCCTTAGAGTGTTCAAAGAGGAAATTCCATGAAATTCCTCCAGTTAATATTGAAGAATCCCTTCAGAAACAAGATTAGGAGCGTACTAGCTATCGTAGGGATAGCTATTGGGATCGCGACGATAGTAGCCCTTGGTATAATAACAGAAGGACTTAAAGAATCTACACAGGAGACTCTCAGGGCTGGTGGGGCGGATTTCACCATCGTAGAATCAAATGTATCTGACATGTTCCTAAGCACAATAAATGAAGACTACACTGATAAAGTGGATAATATTAGTGGCGTGAAAGAATCTGTGGGCGTCTTAACATCAATACAACCCATAGGAGACAGTCCATACTTTGTAATTATAGGAATAGACCCTTCAAAGATAAGTTTAAGCCAAATAAAGATAAAATCAGGAAGAAGTATCAAAGAAGAAGATGAAATCATAATAGGGAAAGTGGCAGCGGAAAAACTGAACAAGACAATAGGGGATAAAATCAACATAAAAAGAGAAGATTACAGGATAGTAGGGATATTCGAATCAGGGAACATCCAAGAAGACGGCGGATCCTTCATATCCCTAAAAAAACTCCAAAAAATAGAAGACAAGGAAGGTAAAGTCACCATGATATATGTGAAAGCAGAAAAAAACGCGAACATAGAAAAAATCAGAGAAAAGATAGAAGAAAAATATGGGGAAAACCTCACAACAATAGCCTCACTAGAAGACTTACAAAGTGTGGACCAGGGCCTTAAGACCGTTGACGCGGCAACATGGGCCATATCACTACTCGCAGTAATTATAGGGAGTATCGGAGTGGTTAACACGATGATAATGTCAGTATTTGAACGTACAAGGGAAATAGGAGTCCTTAAGGCCGTTGGATGGAAAAACAGGAGGATACTTACAATGATACTTGGAGAATCACTCATCTTAACGTTGATCGCGGCCGTTGTAGGATCCTTGATGGGTGTGGCAGCCATACAGATACTCATGCACATCAACATGGGAGGATTCATAAAACCAGTTTATACTCCAGAGATCTTCCTCAAAGCATTTACAGTCGCAATCTTCGTTGGTATACTCGGAGGATTTTACCCAGCATATAGGGCCACAAGACTAGAAGCTACAGAAGCCCTCAGATACGAATAATATGGGGAAAAAAGATGATAATCAACATAAAAAACCTTAAAAAAACCTTTGATAACGGTAAAATAATAGCATTAGATGGTGTAAACCTCCAAGTAGATGAGGGTGAATTCATTTCCATCATGGGCCCTTCAGGTTCTGGTAAATCAACACTCCTCAATATGATAGGGGCTTTAGACAGACCAGATTCTGGGATGATAAAAGTTGCTGGGCGAAATTTAATGAAAGAAAAGGATCTGAGCAGTTTCAGGGCCAAGAAGATAGGTTTCATATTCCAGTTACACAACCTTATACCAAATCTCACAGTCCTTGAAAATGTTGAAATACCAATGTTCGAAGGCCCATACAAAAACAGGATGGAGAAAAGGGCTATAGAATTGCTCGAATATCTTGGACTTGCCGAAAAGGCTGATAGGAGGCCCTCAGAGCTTTCTGGTGGTGAAAGGCAGAGGGTGGCTATTGCAAGAGCCCTTGCCAATGATCCTAGTATAATATTGGCTGATGAACCAACAGGATCCCTTGATTCAAAGACGGAAAAAAGGATATTGGAAAAACTTAAAAGATTAAATAGGGAGCATGATGTCACTATAGTGTTGGTGACTCATGATCCTCGGGTTGCTTCAATGGCATCAAGGATCATAGAAATCCTTGATGGGAAAATAGTAGGTGGATAAAAATGAGAGAGTTGAATGTTGCTTGGTGCATAACAGGAGCGGGAGACAAAATCATAGAGACCTATGAGGTGATGAAGGACATTAAAAACATCTATGATGGTAAGGTCACCATAAAAGTTTTCATTTCCAAGGCAGGGGATCAGGTAGTTAAATATTATGGGCTCTACCAGGATATTGAAACAAACTTCGACCAAAAATGGGTTGAGATCAGCGCCAATTCTCCATTTCTTGCAGGTCAGGTGCAATTGGGTAAATATGATTTTTTACTTATAGCACCTTGCACATCAAATAGTGTTGCTAAGATATCGCTTAGGATAGCTGATACACTTATCACGAATGCTGCTATAATGGCCCAGAAGGCTGGGGTACCAGTATATATTATGCCAACAGATTATGAGGAAGGTGTAACAGAAACAAGATTACCTAACGGGAAGATACTATCCCTTGAAATAAGAAAAGAGGATGTTGAACACGTTAAAAGAATTTCTAGGATGAAGAACACCCACGTATTCAAGGATCCAGAGTATATTTATAAAATATTTGAGGAGGTAACCAAAGAATAAGGTTATTCTTGTAGTTCCTGTATGGTGGCTTTGAAGGTGTAGATGGTCTTATCATCCTCTTTTATGGTGTCAAGTGGGCCTGTGCCCCTGAAATAGGTTTTTATTTCTCCTGTGTCGGCTATATTCATGGTTAAAGGTTCCATGTCAGTTAGTGATTCGAAGAATTCCATGATCTCTTCTATCTTGTTTTTATCTGGAGTTCTGAATTTTATGGATAATGTTCCCTTCTGTTTTTCCTTCATGCTAACAATATCATCATCCACTTCCAAATTCCTAGAATTTGTTTTAAACACTACTTTTTCGTTCAAGGATTTACACCCCCATCTTTTTAGTATATTTTTTATCAGATTTAATCTTTGGGGTAGGATTATTATTAGGAGCAAGGCCCCCATTATTAAACTGGAATATACAAGTTGTTCAAGAGGCGTTACTGGAGTTGAAAAGTCTGTGAAAACTGATGGTAGGGCCTCATAGAATGCTGAAGTTCCGTCATTTACTATGAGTGCGCAGAACATATTATTAGCAGTATGTATGCCAATGGCTGTTTCAACACCATCTTCAAGTATTGTGATAACTGCCATTACTATCCCGAAGATGAAAGTATCAATGATTATATCGATATTGCCTGTGAATGTGGCTTGATTACCCCAATGTCCAATGGCAAATATTAGAGAAGTTAATATAACAGCTAAAATTGGCTTTTTCATGCCAAGTGCTTGTAGTAGATATCCTCTGAAGAATATTTCCTCGAAACCGGCCTGAAAAAATATGGTTAGACTGACTATAACAAGGAATGGGTATGCCACAGGATCAAATGTGAATTTTAAATTAGATTCTGAGAAACTGAAAAATAGTAACACTAAGAGAATCAAAAACCATACCATAAATCCTTTGAGGGTCCTATGCCATTTTATTTTTTCATGGGCTGTTAAAACTGTCTTAAAATTTCTACGATGAATTGAGACCATGCAAAAGTATAAGATGAATATTAGGAAGGCGCTTATAATATTATAGGATAGGAGGTCTGCAAGTCCGCCTAAGAATCCTGGGGATTCAGGGTATAAAGCGATGAGTTCAAATAATAGGTAGATGTATATGGAGCCTATTATGGCTCCTAGTGAAATGCCTGGATTTGTTAATATGATTGTGATGAGGTATCTCCACCAGTTATTTTTTCCCTTTCTTGCAAGTTGTAGAAATTTCATAAAGTCATATGTAGGGGCGCCACCTAATAAAAAATGTGCTATGACCAAATTTACAACTTTAGCGTAAATATTATTATTTTACCAAAATCCTGAGGATAAGTAAATACCAAAAATCAAAAGAAAAAACAGGACTTTTCATCATAGACTTGAATTGGAAAGAATAATAATATATTATAATATAATTTTTTGCCATGAAGAAAAAAATCCCTATATTCTCTGCAGCAAAAAACAAGGTTGAAATGGTTGAAAAAATTGAACTTTCAAATGCTGAGTGGCGCAAGATGCTTGATCTTGAGGCCTTCCATGTTGCAAGGCGCGGAAGTACAGAATCTCCCTTCACAGGCAGATACCATGACTTTCATGGCGACGGTATATACAAGTGCATATGTTGCGGCACTGATCTCTTTGACTCAAAGACCAAGTTCGATTCAGGCACAGGATGGCCGAGCTTTTATGACGTGATATCAGAGCACAATGTTAAATTAAGAAAGGACCGTAGACTTGGAACGCTACGCTGTGAGGTTCTATGCGCAAGGTGTGACGCCCACCTCGGACATGTATTCAATGACGGTCCCCTGCCAACAAAAAAGAGGTATTGTATAAACTCTGCAGTGCTGAAATTCATACCAAGAAACAAGATACGCTACCATACCTTAACCTTAATGTAATATTTGGCTCTTTAGATGCTGGGTCACTAACTTTTATCAATCACAAAATTGAAGGGTCATCCTCCGAAGGTAATCTAATGAAACAAGGTTAATAAAATTTTTACAAGCGTGGCGTTCAAAGCGACCGAAAAAGCTTTATCAACCTATTCTGGCATGAAATCAAGGCTTAAATCATTCAACATCATCATGACCTTTTTATCTTCGAAGAGGCGATTATGGACTCAAGTACCGTAGTTCACATCATTAGTTTAATGGTATCCTTACTTGAAATGCCTATTTTTGAGGAGCCTTCCCATCAGTTGGAAAAGTTCTTCAAATCTATGAGATCCCAGTTTATGAACACGATGCTCGACTTCACAGTAATTTTATTCAACATTAAGAATCTGGGTGACTATTGATGGTACGTGGCATTCTGGTAGCCAATGCAGGGCCTTCTAGTACGCAGATTACAGAAAGGATGGAGTGGTTACAGCGAAAACTCAAGATAGTGGTAGACACCCAAGAAGAGTTTATAGTCACCTATAGTTTCCAAGGGCCCGTGGGCATGACTTTAGGGATGTGGTATTCATTATGAAAGATGGTTGGATACAGGTCACTGTGTTTTTAGTATGTGGAAGGGTATTCGATCAGGGGGATGCACCAAGGTGATAAAATAGAACAGGGGGTAATTAGTATGATGTGAGGGGAAGGTAAATATTTGCTTGGTAGTGCTGGACCTTCACCATGCCATTTGTACAAGCTGTTGAAATGGTCATGTTGGTGGTGAAAAGGTATTTGATGATTAAAATTATTCAAAGAGTGAATGATACAAGGAAATCAAGCTCAAAGATATATACAATTTATAGGCATTTGAAAATTTCATAATATGGTTTTTACAGGACCGAAATTTCAAATAAAAAAATGGGGGCTTCCCCCCTAATTATTTTCTTCTTGGATTAAATAACCCGCCTAATACTAAAAGTAGGGCTAGTAGCAGTCCTGTTAATGGCATTCCAGTTTCTTGCATGCCGACAACGGTAGTTTCATTGCCGACAACGGTAGTTTCATTGCCGACAACGGTAGTTTCATTCTGAACCTCTTCTGTAGTTCCAGGAGACCCGAAGGTTACGATTGGTATTGGTAATGCTATCTCCTTCTCTAAGCCACTTGGATCTGTGTAGGTCACTTTGGATGCGCTTTCCACGTTGGTTGGAATGTCACCTGCCATGCTTGAAATTGTATCATAACTGACAGTCCATGTTTGATCTTTACCAAGGGTTCCAATATTCCAGATGAGTGTGGTTGTTCCGTCTGGGTTAGTAACTTGGCTATCTGGTATAATTGTAGGTTGTCCCACTAGTTGTATGTAATCAGGTAGAACATCGATTACCACAACATTAGTAGCAGAAGTAGTAATCTCCTGGAAAATTTCGGAAAATACTGAATCTAAAACTGATGCATCACTTGCAAGTAAATATTTGCCTCCGGTTACATCAGCAATCTCCTGGAGTATGGTTTCATCAACACCTTCTCCTAGTCCAATGGTATATATAACATAGCCTTTGTTCTTAGCGTCATCTGCTGGAGAACCAGGTGAACCACTAGGAGTGTAATCTCCTTGACCGTCGGTTAAGAAGATGATATATTTGCTAGAAGTTGCTCTACCACCTTCATCTAATAATTTTATAGCTTCATTCAAACCAGCGTCGAGATTTGTCCCAACAAAGGCTCCTCCACTATCTATAAAGTCTTTAACTTTTTGGAAATCTGTGGTTAAGGGTTCAGAGCCTATGACTCTATCATCCCAGTTAACTGCTCCAACTTGATCTGTTGTAGGATTCAATTTGTCTATGAAATTCTTTGACGCTTCCATCCTTAACTTGGTCGGATCGCTCCAAGACATACTACCGGAACTGTCTATTGAAAATACAACGTCTAATGGGGATGTTGTATTTGTAGTTTCACTCGCACCACTAGCCTCAAGGGTTACAGTAGCTGTGTAATCTCCTGTTTTTGTGGCGGTCTTATTAAAAGTCAAATTTTCCTGGGCCGAAACCGTACCACATGCCAATACCCCTACAAGAAGTATTAACAAGATGCCTAATATCTTGTTTAACACATCTTAAACCTCCTTTTCCCAATAGAAACCCAAAAAAAAGCTTTTATCGCGTTTTATGACTCTAAAATAAATAGAACTATTGCTAAATAGAACTATTGCAAACTACTGAAAATTGGGTTTTCATCTAGGTTTTCATCTATATTAGAACTCTTCAATATATAAATCTTTTGCACGCGTAAACTGTGAAAGCTTATATAAAAAATGGCGAAACCAAACCTAAAAGGTATACACAAAAAAACAATGAAGGTTTCGGAAAAATAAAGCTTCAAAACTCCAAAAATAAGCGCGAAATACACCCCCCAATAAACTTTCCCAACAACTCCATGTCTGGCCCAACCCACCTAAACCCCTAGAAAAAAATGCAAGTTCTCTCTAACCCATTAAAAAGGTTAAAATTTTGGCTCTGTAGATATGGGGTCGCTAAGTTTTATCAATCACAAAATTGAAGGGTGATTCCTGGAGTAGTATAGTGCAAAAAGAGTTAATAAGATTCAGGTGTTGCGTTTAAAGTGGCCTAGAAAGCTTTACCAGCCTATTATAGCATGAAATCGGGGCTTAAATACACTTAAAGTTAATTTATGGCATTTTAGCGTCTTGAGGTGTGTTTATGGACTTGGGTGCCGAGAATTCGCATCACTCATCAGTTTAATGTTCCCCATCATTGCTTGAAATGCTTAGTTTGAGGAGTGTTCACCTTGCAGAATTTATTTAAATGTTTCGGATCATGGATGCTGGAGAAAATGTTCACATTAAGGTTTTTTAATATCAGGAGTCGGTGTGTGGCTATTGGGGGGAATGTGGGCATTTCACTGGCCCGGTGCAATCAAGTAGCATTACAAATTGGCTGAAAAAATGTTTTTGGTGCTGGAGTCGTGTGGGGGACATGGCATCCTAGATCTTATCTTTAATAGCACTTTAAGAATGGGGGGTTATGAGTGTTATATTACATTCATGGATTCTGGAATTCTATGTAGAGTTTTTAGAGATAGTTCATGTCTTAATGTGCATGGAATGTGAACTTCTCTTTGAACGTGGATGGAGGTTGGAAGTCCTTCTTGGGATAGTAATTGGATGGTTCATTACATTCCAAGGGTGAATTATTCCTCGGTTTTGGATGGGGACTTAGCAGCAGAAAGTTAAAAGCTTCTCTTAGGGGGGTGATTCAGAATTTATAGCCTATTTTTCTCAGGAATTGTTTTCTTTGGATTATGTCTTCTTCTTTTTCTATTTTGCGTGGGCTTTCACCGTCTATGACTCCTATGATTCCTCTGCCTTGTTGTGTTTCAACTAGTAGTATTTGTACTGGGTTGGCTGTTGCGCAGAAAATGTTAACAACCTCTGGAACGTCCTTTATGCGTTGAAGCACGTTTATTGGGAATGCATTCTTTAAAAGTATTAGGAATGAATGGCCTGCTGCTATTTCAAGCATTTTATCGGCTGCAAGTTCTTCTAGTTCTTCGTCGTTTCCTGTGTGTCTCACGAGGCATTCTCCTGAGGCTTCTGCGAATGCTATTCCAAATTTTGCATGTGGTACTGTATTTACTATGGCTTCATAGAGGTCTTCAACTGTTTTTATAAAGTGGCTTTGGCCTAGTATAAAGTTTATATCTTCTTCAAATTCAAGTTCCACAATTTTTATTTCCATTGAGTATTCCCCCATCTTTATATTTTTTTTGTTTTATCTATGAGATGGAATATTATTATCTTTTTTGGGGTCTTTTTTTTTTGTTTGGGATGATCTTGCTGATCCGCACACAATATCAAGTTAATTTTATTTTATTTAAAGTAAACTTTAAATATTGGGTGGTGGAAATATAATACAAAACTTTGTAACGGAGGTGAAAATATCAAGAGATTAACACTAATAATCTCACTTCTAATCGCCACCACCATGATAAACACAGTATCAGCCACAGAAATTAACGGCTATGTCAAAGAAATCTACAATGAAACAACAGGAACCTACACCAGCCCAGAAAAAGCCATACCAGCCGAAAACGCCACCATAAAGATAAAATACAATGAAACAATCATAAACGAGACAAAAACAGACAAGAACGGCTACTATACCATAAGATTCAATGTCACAGCACCCATACAATTAGAAATATCATACCTTAACTACAAAAAAGCCACCTACAACATCCAAAACACATCCACAATAAACCACACATTCATACCAGACATCGCAATAATAAGCTCAGTACCAGAAAAGGCCAAAATACTTGCATTATTGAATAATAGACGCATAATATACCATGACATGTGGAATCCCAACTCCCAAGCCAACGACTGGATACTAGAATATGCGAACTTCGCATACATTGACATGGCAATGCCAGGCACAGGCTGGGGCGATTCATGGTACCCCTACCTCCTAAAAAGCCCAGCCAACAAAAAATATATGATAGCAGCAGCATTCGGCTATCCCACAGACACCGACACCGACACATGGGGAGGCGACGGACTACACTTACTAAAAGGACACGACACCAATGACACACCAAACACCATAGAAAACACTTACATAGCCAGCTACTGGGCCCTTGCAACTGGAACAGCAACCCAAGAAAACCTTGAAAACATGATAAAATACATCTACTTCCTACTAGGCGAAACACAATATAACCCAGTAGAACACGGAAAAGGGCCGATAATGTCAAATCCAGACTGGGGATTATATCATCCAGACTATGGCGTCGCTGGCATCATACCCACAAGGGATCAGATAAAAAATTGGATAGAAACAAATCCTGGACTAATTTCACCATATGACAGCCTAAAATGGATAGATGAAAATTACGCAAGCTGGGCGGCCGAACAACGCCGGAACCTCTACAAAAAATTCGGGGAATGGTACAAACAGGCAAAGAATATCACAAGACCATTCATCGTCGTGGTGAGTTACTCACCATCTAAAGTAGTTGATGCAATAATAAGAGAAGCTGAAAAAAATGGCAGAGCCATATTCTGCCTCTATCAAGGCGCGACCACACCTCCTGTAAGCTCATTCCTAGAAGAACTGGTAACTAGCAGAAACGACACAAAAGCCCTTGGAAGAGACATAAACGCCATCATATCATTATATTCATGGTCTCTGAATTACTCCAACTTACCCAGCGGAGGCGCGCTACAAGAACTTGAAAAAATGAACATCCCAGTGATCAAGGGCGTGCAGTTATATGACAATTCAAGCCTCACAAACAGCCTCGGAGCACAGTATGAATGGACATGGCAGGTTACAATACCAAGCTTTGAAGGCGTATTCTCACCAATTGTTGTATCATACACCGATACAAACACCTGGGAAGAAACACCAATAGAAGAAGGTGTTAAAAAGACAGTGCAAATTGCAGATAAATGGGCGAAACTAAGAGAACTCGAAAACGGCACAAAGAGATTGGCTATCATAGTTTACAATTATCCGCCTGGAAAAGACGGGCTTACAGCATCTTACCTTGACGTATTCCAAAGTTTACACGATCTACTCGCCAAACTTAAAGAAAAAGGTTACAAAACAGGCGATATACCTTCAAAGGAGGAACTCTACAAACTACTAGTAGAATGTGGCAACAAGGGCACCTGGGCAAAACCCCTACTCGAACAATACCTTTCTGAACATAGGTCACTCCTAGAAGGAAACAAGCAACTCATAGACATCGAAACATACCTCAACTGGTTCAAGGAACTCCCAGATAAACTAAGAAAAGAAGTCATCGGAAAATGGGGAGAACCGCCAGGAAATATCATGACAGTAAACCAGACCTTGGTAATCCCAGGGATAATACTTGGGAACATCTTCATAGGAGTACAGCCAAGTCGTGGATGGGAAGAAGTGCAAAACTACCATGACTCATACCTACCACCCCACCACCAGTACATAGCATTCTATCAATGGATAGAAAAGGTCTTCGGTGCAAATGCCATGATCCACCTTGGAACCCACGGAACACTTGAATGGCTCCCTGGCCGCATGATAGGATTAACAGAAAAGGACTGGCCATTCCAACTCACAAACTTGCCAAACATTTACCCTTATATAGTCTCTAATCCTGGGGAGGGACTCGTGGCAAAGGACAGGAGCAACGCACTCATAATAGATCATATGACCCCTGCAATGGTCCAAAGCTGCCTTTACGGTGATCTCATCGAAATCCATGATCTCATACACCAATACCAGAATGCATTGAAGGTTGGTAATATGCAGATACTCCCGGAAATTGAAAGTGAAATAAAGGCAAAGGCTTCAAAATTGGGCTTTGACACGTCAGACGACTTTAAAGGGGCTTTAGAGGAACTTCATCTCAGACTCCATGAAATTGAAAATGATATAATACCCCTTGGACTTCATAGCCTTGGTAAGGTTCTCAGTGGCAAAGAACTTGTCGAGGAAATTTTCACCATCGCATCTTCAAGGTCAGATCTTCTCGAAAACGTGAAGAGTAAACTGTATCCTTCGATCACAATAGGCTATTCTGAAATGTCTAAAAGCGTATATGAAGATGAAATCGAAAATATCAAGGAAACAGCAAAAGAATGGATAAGAGGTATAATAAATGGCACCATACCATATGGAATCAACGCCAGTGACTTGGAATTCATAAATGAGACAATAAACAAGATCAAGGCCAACAGAGAATGGCAAAACCTCCTAGATGCTCTTAACGGAGGTTTTGTGGAACCGGGACTCGCTGGGGATCCTGCATGGAATGACGTGCTCCCCACAGGCGTCAATTTCTATGCTGCCAATCCTAAAAAGATGCCGACAAAGGCTGCATGGGAAACCGCTAAAAAAATTGTGGATAAGCTACTCGCAGACTATTATAAGGTACATGGGAGGTTCCCGGAACTTTTAGGGATGGTAATGTGGGGCACGGAACTATTAAGGACAGATGCCATTGCAATAGCAGAATTCTTGTACTTACTCGGTGTAAAACCTGAATGGAACTCCAATGGTGACGTGAACCCAGAACTCGTCCTTATAAGTCCATCACAGCTTAAAATAGTCATCGATGGTGTGGAAATACAAAGGCCTCGAGTTGATGTTTTTGTAACTGCTGTCACAGGATACCAAGGATGGATAGACCTGATGAATAGAGCTGTTGAAATCGCAGCTTCAGCCAATGACGCCCTAAACTATGTTAAAAAACATTATAACGAGTGCGGATCCCTTGACAGAATATTTGGTTTAAGGGGTCTTGTACTTGAAGGTACTGGGGTTTCAGATCTTCTACCTAACACTTCAAAATGGAAGGCGACAAGTGAACTTACCGATGTTTATCTGTCTAGGGTTTCATATGCTTGGAAATCAACGGCCACTGGTATCATTATACAACAAAATAAAGGAACTTTTCAGTATCTACTTAAAAACATGGATCTCATGACGCAGAATCTTGACAGTACCTGGCGTTTGCTTGACACAGATGACTATTATGACTGGTTTGGCGGAATGTTACTCGCTTCAAGGCAATTGGGTGGCAACCCAGACACTTCACTCGTTGATATAAGAAACAAGAACAATATCGCTACAAGGAACATCAAAGAGGAAATTGAATTGGAAATAAGATCCCAACTCCTTAATCCAAAGTATATGGATTCTCTTCTCGGCTCTCCGAGTGGTTGGATGGAATATGCTTCAAGGTACAAGAATGCGTTTGCAATAGCAGTGACCAGCAATTCCATAAACGAAGGATTATGGACCCAGATGGCTGAAAACCTTTTAACGCCAAGATTTGGCGCTCCAGGATCTTATGGGGCTTTTGCAGTCCAGTCAATGATTGGATGGGTGCTTGAAGCCAATAGGCGCGGTATATGGACTCCAAGTAACAGTGGCTTGGTAACAAAACTTGTAGACAAGTACATAGAAATTGCAAACCAGTATGGTGTTGTCTGTTGCCACCACACTTGTAGTAATATTGTGTTTAACCAGTGGATTGTGAGTGTTTCATCGTTAAATTCCGCGGCTCTTCAAAAGTTTGCTGGTGTATTCGGAGCTGCTACAGGAGTTGGGATTACTGTTCCTGGACAAGCAAGCACCGGAACACCAGGATCTACCGGACATTCGGGTGCAACTCCAGGCTATACTGGTAGTCAAGGACAATCAAGTAGTGGAATGGGAGGAACTGTGATCACAAGTGCTGGTTACACAGGAGGCAGTGGAGCATCTGCAAGTAGAACAGGTAGAGTTTTCGAAGTTTCAGCATCATCACAAGGCGGTTCAGGGAGTCAAATGCCATTCTATGCACTTTTAGGTGTCATAGGCATCGTACTTCTCATGGGCACTGGTTACTTCCTCAAAGGACATGGAAAACTGTGAATTAACCCCATCAGCAGCGATTGGGCTTCTATATTCCCATAAAAAGGATCCAAGCATAGTCAGTTCTATTATAAGGGGGATCATAGAGGGCATTTTCTCTACAAGCCTTTGAGGCCGCCCCTATTCCCCCTATATATCTTGTGATATTAATATATAAAAAGTATTACCCACCTTTTTTTTGTATCCCCCACACACATTTTGGAATAGAGGGGGGACTTAACAGCGAAAGCAACTTAAAAACTATATATGAAAATAACATTATCAAATATTATTTGGTGGCGGTGCACTTCATGAAAAGTGTGTTGATAGTGGAAGATGATGCAATCGTAGCCCTTGACCTCAAATCAAGAATCGAAAAACTAGGCTATAAAGTTATTGGGAGCGTGGCATCAGGCCAAGAGGCCCTTAATAAAATAACAGAGACAAGACCAGATCTCGTTATCATGGACATCGTGCTAAGAGGGAAGATGGATGGCATAGAGGTGGCTGAGAAAATAAAAGATTTAAAGATTCCCATAGTATTCTTAACAGCATATTCTGACCCTGAAACTATTAAAAGGGCTAGAAAGGCGGGAGCATATGGTTATCTTTTGAAGCCATATGATGACAATTCACTCAAGGTCGCCATCAAAACAGCCTTTAAAAGATATGAGGCTGATATCAGAGACTTGCTTAAAGCACCATCACACGATGTTACTGAAGTGGCTGAAACCCCCAATATACTCTTGGTTGAGGATGATGCGATTATCGCCGCAGATTTCGAGGAAAAACTCAAAGATGCAGGGTTTAATGTTGTGGGAGTTGAAGTTACGGGTGAACAGGCTGTTAAAACCGCTTCCAAGCTTAAACCAGACGTTGTTATCATGGATGTTGTACTAAAAGGAAAAATGGATGGTATAAAAGCCGCCAAGATTATACAAGGAGATTATGATATTCCAGTCATCTACCTCACAGCATACTCTGATGATAAGACACTTTCAAGGATACTTGAAAGCGAACCATATGGATATCTTGTTAAACCATGTAACATTGAACAGCTAAAGGCCGAAATCCAAGTAGTGCTTGAAACATTCCATGAAACAAAAGAGTATTCAAAGAGAATGCACGATATTACCGTGACTAAAGCCGAGGAGATGAAAATAGAAAAGACCGCTGTATTCTTTGTTTCATCCATTATAATATCCCTTGCGATTTATGGTTTTATTTCAAGGGACATGACATGGCTAATGTATGTTCTCTTCATCCCAGTTTCCTACAGCTTACTATACTTCGTATCCAGTTTCAAAAAGCCTAATAGGCCATCCAATGGTGAAATGCCAATGGTGAGCATTATTGTACCGGCCCATAATGAGGAGAACACTATAAGAGAGTGTGTTGAAAGCCTATCGAGGCTAGATTATCATTTGAATGGTAGTAGGAATTATGAGATCATTGTTATCAATGATGGTTCCACTGACGGTACAGGTGCAATCCTCAAAGAACTTGTAAAAGAACATAAGCATCTCCATGTGGTCACTAGGAAGGCTCCATTCGCATTTAATGGTAAAGGATATGCTCTCAATGATGGTCTTACACTTACAAATGGTGATATCATAGCAGTCTTTGATGCGGATGCAAGGGTCCGGCCAGACTTTCTGAAGAAGATCATACCGTATTTTGAAGGCGAGAATGTTGCGGGTGTGCAGTCACGTGTGCGAATGTACAATGCTGATAAGAATCTGCTCACGAAAATGCAGGATATTGAATTCGCGATTTTTGGCAACCTTATAATGAGGTCAAGGATGAACATGGGAGTATCAGCATTCCTTGGAGGTAACGGACAACTTGTCAGAAAGGATATAATTAAAGAAGTGGGTGGCTGGGACGGATATGCAGCCACAGAAGACCTCAACCTTACGGTGAAGTTAATGCTCAAAGGCTATTATGTAAGATACTGTCCGGAAGCAGAAGTTTGGCAAGAGGCCGTCTCGGAGTGGCCCGCTTTTTTCAAGCAAAGAACTAGATGGCTTACAGGTAACCTTGAAACACTCTTTGTTTATCTTGCATCTGTGATTGACGCTCCAATACCGATACGCATGAAAATAGATTCCATATTCTACCTTTTCTCTCTACTCTTTATAGGTTTTGTCATGCTTGGCTATATTGTCTTCATATTAAACATCGGGGGATTTACAATGGGCATGAGAGCACCTTTTATTGTTGGCTTAATATCTACAGTAGCTTTCTTCCCTCTCACCATAACAGGTATAAAAAGGGATGGGTATAGCATACCCCGTAGTATAATCTTATCAATAGAGTATTGGGCTTACTGTCTCTACCTTTTACCTTTATTTTTGATAGCCACAGCCCATATTATAAGAAGAAGTGAAAAAATGTGGGCTAAAACAAGACACATAGGCAATTAATTGGGGGGATAGAATTCTGCACTGAGTGTAGCCGACCACCAAATGTTTCAGCAGCTTGAACGCAGAGATAATCTTTAAAGGATACTATTTTCTTCCATGACCCCCCCATATCCTCTCCATATCATATGATATCCTTACCAGCGCATAAATCTGTATATTATCCTAAAAAAGCCAGATTTTATTTAAAAGATGGTAAAGGGAATAGAAGTCTATGATTTTACCCTCACAACCGTAGTGAACTTAGATACGTACTTTGCGGCTAGCATGTTTCATAAACTGTTTTTGACAGCATTAGCATGTATTGTAACTGTGAATGTCGTCCCTGGGTTCCAATCAGCAGTTGCATTTATAAAGCTTGTTACCGCTGATAGCCTTAGTTATGGCCTTCGAGGTTCCGTTAGGTAATTGTGACGGTTATTTTGTTGTAGTCTGGCCCGGCGGTTGAATGGTGATGTTTTTGTTTAGTGGTATGCTGACTGTGCCATTGGCTGGGCTGATATTGATTATTTTTAGTTGTGGGATGAGTGGTAGGTTGTCTTGTCCTCTTGTGAATGTGTATGGTGTGTCTCTGAACCCGTCTCCGTCATTGTCTATTTTGTTGTAGTCGCTCTAGTAGTTTTCCTCCGATTGTTTTTGTCAAGTTGAAACGGTTACCTGTACCGGGAGCATATGCTTGTGGTGTGTTATTTATAAAAGTATTGTTGTAGATCACATTGTTAGATCCATAAGTTAGGATGATGCCATCCCCCTTTGTTTTTTTTTTTGTGATCGTGTTGTTGGTTATTGTGCAGTCTTCAGCTTCGATGTAGGTTCTGAAACTATCAGTTGCTCCGTTGATGTTTGATCAGTGTTCTGTTTGCTGTTATGCTGATTACTGGTTGGTTGATTATTGTTGGAGTGGTGTTTACTTTACCATTTGCTGTTAAATTGAGAGTTTTATTTATTTTTCGCTGTGGTTTTTCTGTTCACGATTATGGTGTGCTCATTTAATGTTGTGGTATCATTTATTGTCTGCTTGTGTAGACTTTTTGCGTGTTATTATTAATTACTGTGGCTGATGCTCCGCTGGTTGAGGAAAAAATAGAACCAAGAAGGCCAAGAGCATGAGAAACCGCTTATTCATCTTGTAAACTTCCATTAAGATGTTCAATTTCGGGTTTCATCCTAGGAAAACCTTAATTTTCCATTTTAAAACCTTGTACGTATAAATTAAAAATAGAAAAATTTTAATAAGGATTTTTTTGGGGGAGATTAAATACTACATGAAGTAATAGTAGAGGTTATTATCAATAGTCACAAGTAAACTGTTGCTTTGCTTCAAAACTTTCTTCACATAAACATCGAGAGAACGACCAAACAATAGAGGAATATCCTCCAAAAAATCTCCAAGAGCATAAAATGCCCAATGAAAAACCAAAAAAAAGAGGTTTAAAGTCACATATAGACATCAGAACCGATATCTAATACCAGAGAAACCTTTTCGAGGATCGGTCGCCAAGTTTTAGTTGAGAGATAATTTTTTATAATCCGGAAATTACAATTCTATCATTAATAAAATTATCGAATTTTCCTGGGGTGTTCTAATGAATGAAAAAACTAAAGAGATAGGTGTAAGGATAAAAGAACTGAGAGAACTCTCAAATATCACAGTAGAGGAAATGGCCAACTATTTAGGAGTCCCCGAAGAAACCTATAAAAGATATGAGACCGGAGAAGAAGACATACCCGCAAGCATATTATTCGAGGCAGCCCACAAACTTGGCGTGGACATGGGACTCCTACTCACAGGAGAAGAGGCCAGGATGCATATTTTCACCGTCACAAGGAAAGGTAAAGGCGTTAAAGTTGAAAGACGCAAACAATACAAGTATGAGGCTCTCGCCGAGAAATTCATCCACAAAAAGGCCGAACCATTCATAGTAACCGTAGAACCCCGAAAAGACAAACCAGAGATGAACAGCCACCCAGGCCAAGAATTCAACTACATCCTAGAAGGTACTATAAGAT